>ERZ779832.1-NODE-1-length-148092-cov-75.1206_pt1 | contig 148092 bp, 116 predicted proteins | sample MGYA00511250_ERZ779832 | MGnify/ENA primary metagenome ERZ779832 (study PRJEB29588, sample SAMEA2154726) | human gut metagenome | biome: human gut; feature: human-associated habitat; material: faeces | place: Denmark | collected 2008/2010 ...
GGGAGTGGGAATGAAAGTTAAGAACAAGCCTTGACACAGTTTAAATTACACCCCCCCGATACATGATCTGTAGCGACATTTGCATCTATCTTGATGTCCTTTCTACCTGTCAATGCAGAAATAATGGTAGATTTGCCAGAACTATACTGTCCTACAAATGCTAAGCGTAATTCTTTACGGTCTTGCAAGCCTGCAAGCTCTGAGTCCATTTTACAAGTCAACTCCGTATTGTTGGTTTCTTTCAACAATGCTCGAGTTTTAGCTTCCAATCTACTAAGTCTTTCTTGGTAGACTGCATAATTAAATTGTTGTGCCATATTATTTTATTTTTATTGTCATCTGGGTTGCTTTTTCTATCTTTTGAATATTCTTATCTGTAAGCCCCGTGTTATAAAGGAACTTGATAGATTGCTTTTGCCAATCTCTTTCAACAGGATATTCATCACATAACACTTGGTTACCCATTTCATTTATACTTATTTCTTTAACAGGATTCTTGCCCACAAAATCAAGAATTCGAAGACTTACCAAAGAATTGATCGCATTCTCTTTTTCTTGAACTTGCTTAACAAGTCTATCCATATCCGTTATTATATCGTCGGCATTTTTAGTATAAGCTTTCAACACCGAATCAATAGATTTATATGTATCATTTATTGACTTTCTGGTATTCTCAAGAACTTGTTTTAAATTCTTATCAATACCAGAATCAATACTATCAGATAGTTGCTTACGCAATTTGTCTGTAGCCTTTCTGATCTTTTCTGACTTTGAAGTAAATAGACTCGAAAGGAAAGAACCAATAATTCCAACAACAGCTAACACAGCAACGCTCCAACCTAACGGATTCCATACAAATAGAGTTGCTGATATTACACTAACAAACACATTTACTGCTAACCGTGTATTGGTTACAGACTCACCAGAAACATTAGAACCGATATTATTTGTAGCTAGAGATATACGCATGTCCATAATCATCTCTTCTAATTCTGATTTTATCTTTTCATTTAAATCATTAAATCTCTCCTGTATTTGTTGTTCAAGTCTTTTATTTATAGACTTTACTACTGCATCATTACTCCATGCTTTTCCTGCCTCTTCGTCATCATAATGCTCGCTTGCAAAAGTAGAAGCACGATTTTTGAATTCTTTTTTTGTATTTTTAAAGATATCCATTAAGTATTGTTCGACTTGAGCTAACTCTTTCTTGAAAAACATATGATTTTTCGCTTGTTTCTTCTTCAATACTTCATTACCTTCCTTTAGGCTTTTCAAGTCAGTGTAAATCTTATGCCATATTGTATTTATCTGATAAGAAGTACCATCAATAACGCTCAAGCTTTTCTTCAAACTACCAGACAACTGCACTTCTTTTTTTACCGAATTTGTAAACTCAGATATATTAGAAGCTTCAAATAGTATCTTAGAAGTCTTAGAATCTTGCTCTCCAGAAAGGGCTATTTGCGCAGCTAACAGATGAATAGGAATAATACGAACGGCATCCATGTTATACTTACCATCAAGTTTATCATGAATGCGTTCTATATGTCCCTTAATAGATTGAGGACCGTCACCAAGTCTCCAATCATCCGGATTTGCAATAAACCTTTTTAAACGAATAGCTTGATTAAGATTGCTTTTGACATTTAAGATTATGTATAACGGCTTATTTCTTTCCTTTATAGTTGAAAAGAAATCGAACTCTGTTTCTTGAATAGAGTCACTCGTCACAACATAGCAAACCACGTCAGCTTCATCTATAATAGACTTGGCTATCTCGGTATCAGCTTCACCACCAGGCGCACCAATGCCAGGAGTGTCAACAATACGAAGTTTGTTCCAATACCAACTTCTATTATATCGTGTAGTACGTAATTTGCCTACTCCTATATCATCATTTTCCTGTTGAGTGATGACTTTATGAAGAGTACTCTTTCCTGCCTTTGTCCTACCCATAAAAGCAATAGTAAAGTATCGAATATTCCTTCTTTTCTTATCCAATACATCTCTATTACTAGTCAAACTGTTATCTATTATTTCATTAAAACTGCCTCGAATTCCTTGAATAATTTGTTCTATCTTCAAAACTTCCTTAGAAACTTTCTTCGAAGATGGTTTAATACTTGCTAAATGATTATACTCTTCATTCAACATGCTATTCAAGTCATCTATTATTCTAGTAACACGAGCAAGATCCTTCTCAGCATCTTCTGTGATTTGCGCTATGGATGCAGAATAACCAAGACCACCCAACATCATATCGACAACACTTTTCTTATCAGAATTTGCAAAACTCTGATAGATGGTATTCTCCATTTTTCCGACAAAACGTTTTAAAGAAGAAAGTTGAGAAGAGTCAATTCTTTTATTTGACTCAGACTGTGTTTCTTCGATGATTTGTCCAATATCAAGTTTTAAAAGTTTACCAACCTTAATAAGCAATTCCAATTCTGAACTTGCCATATAATCGTCACCATAAGCTATTCGAGCAAGAAGGGTGACTATTTCCGTTTTCTGAGCAACAGAATAATTAGCCATAACCAACTTGTCAAGTATATCTTTTAGCTTCATGCGCTCTTCATCATCAGAGAAGATTTGCATTCTCTGATGATAAAGTTCATCTTCCTTTGATAATGGTAAATAATTATCAAGGACATCAACCTCCATCTGATTGATTTCCTTATCAACTATTACCATATAGCATCCTAACAAATATGCTATCTTTTTATATTCTTTTTTATCCATCGTTTCGATTATTTGATATCAGCAAGACTATAATAGATAACGGTTTTCATTAACACCCATTATTATTTGTCCCAAGTGACTCTATCATTTCTTTATATTTTTTTATTTCTTCAATTGCAGATTCATTGTCTTTACAGTATTTACAGAAATACTCCTTATCACTATAAAAATTCTTGAAATCATCTTCTACACACTTCGCGTAATTATCGCCCTTATCCAACCCATACCCATCCATACGATTTCCTTCTATGATTTTCTTTATATCTTTACTTGTGTTTGAGTCAAATTCTTCTCCATTCCATCTTTTCAATGGATATTTAGCTCCAAACCAAACGTACTGATAATGTTTTAAGAAATCATATATGAATTGTACTCTTGACCCATTTATTTTGATACAAAATTCTATCTGGCGAGAACTATTTAAACGAAATTCCGTTATTTGTGTTTCGTCCTTAAAATGTTCAAGATAATGTTCACACAAATATTTTTCATAAGATTCAATAACCTCATTTAAGATTTTCATTGTTTGTTTTGTCTCATCAATTTTTTCGACAAGAGCAACTGGGTCAACAATGGAGTCCTTTGTTGCAGAAAAACCCAACACTTCTTTCTCGAAATTTTCAATGTCCTTGTCATTCATTATTTCCATTCCTTTAAATAATTCCTCTATATAATCACGATACTGAACAAGTGCAGATTTTAAAATCACATTTTCATTGTTCGTTTCTTTTTCACACTTACGCAACCAATCCAATATGTGAGTTTGATAAGATATTTTTTTATATTTCACGTTCTCTTCTAACTCTTTTCTTCTTTCAGTAGACAAACTATCCTCAGAAGGATCTTTATCATTATCTGACCTAACCAAATAAAGAACATAAACATCTTTGCCATATAACGAGCGTATATAAGTTTCTATTTGTTTATCTTGATCACAAGCATGATTTACCTTATTTTCTATAATGATATATTTCTTACCATCATAGATAAGTACATCAATATGCTTATATTCTACTTTTATCTCAGCCTTATCTATATCAAGTTTCAACCCAACAGATTCAAGAAACATCTTTAAAAACTGGTGTTTTTCTTTACCATGGGCACATAACAATTTATATAGAATTCTGCTGTGTGCTGTCTCATGTATGTTTGTTGAAAGGCGTAAATCATTTATCAACGATATATTATTCACCATTTCAGAATTCCAATAGAACTCATTGAAATTCTTCAACATACTTTTTATTTTAAGCCAATTAACGCTCATATTCTAATACTATAGTTATAATAGATTTTATATTCTAAATCATTAGTGTCCCGATACTAATAGGGACACTAATGATTAAAAGAAAGTAATCCTACTTTTTGTCTCCAAAAGAAGGCTTACCACCTGTCAACTTTACGATGATATCCAACCCCATTTTTACAAAATTAGAAATTGTGTCAGCCTCACCTTGAGAAAGTTTGTTCACTTGCGGTTTAATTTTTCCCATAATTATATATATTAAAAGTTAAAAATATTAGTCCAACTTCTTAAATTCAAAATCATTCGGATTGCAGCATGCTTTCTTGTAGTCGAAAGCATAGATGCGCATGTAGGCTTCTTGCACCTCCTTGGCTCCATTGTAAAAAGGGGTGGCGGTGTGCTGCATGGTTGTTACTGTCACTACCATATCGGGAGTGAGAACTGTACCGTTAGAGCGTTTAAGGCGCTTAGGCTTTACTTGAAATACCTTGCTCATAAGCATTCTGTTTTTAAGTTCATTATATATAACTGCTCCTGCTTTTCTGCCGAAACAGTAAATCATTTACTTTCAAGGGGCAAAGATTATGCAAACGAGCGCAATGAAAACTTGCTTTCAAATTGCCGAGTGCAGCTAATCTTCTGCAAAGATTATGCAAACCGAAAGCAGAATCATCAAGCTTGCTTGAATGTTATGCTGAGGTGCAGCTAATCTTCTGCAAAGTTAGGAAAAATCTGCGAACCAAACAAGTCCATAATGGTCCATAAGTGAAAAAAGATGGTGCGAACCCCTACTTTCTTCACTTTCTTGTAAGTTAGGCTCTGGTAAAACCCGTAGAAAAGAAAATGTGAAAGAGGAATCCACACCATATGACGGTGTAGACTCGCTCAAACAAATTCTCGTTCTTTCTACGTTTCAATTTACCAGATTTCAACCTACAGAACTGAATAGTTTGCTCGTGTCCACAAGATTATCTTGTTTCTCTGCATCATAGCGACTTCAAGCGAGGACTTTACCCTGCCCTGTCACTAATCCAATGGCAAATTTAGTAAAAATCTGATGAACCACCAAACTTTTAACAAGAAATCTTATGGATTCCTCTTATATTTCACTTTTCAGGGACTCCTAACCCTTCTTCTTTCTGCATTCATACCTTATTATATATAGAGTTATTGTAATTTCTGCCGCAAAAGTACAATCAGGATGCGACAAAAACTGACATAGGAAGAAGAAAAGTATATTCCTAGAACCTGAATCCGAAGAACATTCTTACTCGCCATTTGTTTCTCTTCACCTGCAGATGATCCTCATCTCCTGCTACAGAGAAATTATAAACCGCAGTAGCACCGGCAAACTTGTTGCGCCAGGAATACACGGCCGCACCTCTACCGGTAATGATAGTAGACGGGAAATGATATTTCATGCTGTTACGAACAGTTGGGATTTCTGTATCACTACTCCCCTCCTCTACTTCAGCCCTCATCTTGGTATAGTCATGCGAATATACCGTGATGGTTGGCAAGGCTGACAGATGGAACAGCAGATGAGAAGATGGAACAAGATTATATCCATAGCCTGCACCGAGCGCCAACTCGTTAAGACGGATGGTCATCCCCTTCACCTTCGTCTTGGAACCGTCAAAACTGGCGCCAACCATCCAACTTCCGGCACTTCGCTTCTGAATGTAGCTCTGGCTGAAGGCTGCCGGGAAGGAGAATTTGCGGTAGTTGAAGGCATAATAGAAATTGAGATTCAATGCCTTCTGCGAGATTTCTCCCTTATGGACATCTATCTCGCTACCTCCCACTTCCTGATGACCATGGAATGTCTTGGACGAGAGATAGACCACATCAAAGCCATAGCGGTTGCTATAGGAATTGAGATTGAACTCGTAGTCCTGATTTTTACCGACCAGCTTGGCTGGGTTCACAGCCAAGCCAAGTCCCAACCCCCGGTAAGCCACTGCCATAGAGAGGGTTCCACGGCAGTCTGCCATCACCTTGGTATGCGTTTCCGTTCCATCCGTCTTCGCCGTAGTTTCCAAATCGGCTCCAGAAAGATTGCCTCTCAGTTTGATGGTCCATCGGGCATGAGGACGGGAGATGTAGGTGGTATCATATTTTATCTTGTAATAATTGGCTGCCAGCAGGGAATCTCCTCTGAACAATTGGCGATCGTAGAGGCTCAAGCGTCTTTGAATCTTGGCATAATGCTTCATGAACCTCTGCTTTTTCTTCTCACTCATCTTACTTTTGCCTAATTCTGCCATGAGAAGAGAGTCGCCCCATTGGAGCATACGTCCCCTATCAGCAGACTGTCGCAACTGGAGTCGCAGGCTATCTGCCTTCATCAGCAGTTCTTTCAGCTTCTTTCGAGGTTTCCTGTTCTGTCCGTTCTGGGCAATGGCAGGAGCAAGTACTCCCATAGAAAATACCACCACAAGAAATGATGCTTTCAACATCACCATTGACCCAGTTTTCTTTTTTCGTCTATTCATCTTATTTATCTTTCTTTCCTATTCCGGTACAAAAGTACGGCAAAACTTCGAAACAGAAAAGGAAAAAGCAAAATAAATAAGAAATGAGGAAAGAAAAGATCAAAAGAATTGATTTTTCGTAGAACTTTAAAAGAAGATAAAAAATCAGAATCCGAAACCGCAGTTTCGGAAATACGCAAAATATCAAAACAAATAAAAAAACTTAAATTAGCAAACAAACAAGCTGACATTCAGGCATTTTTATTACCTTTGCATTCGAAACCGCCATTTCCGAAACAGCGGTTTCGAAAAACAACACCAAAAAGAAACTGTAAAATTATAGAAATATGAAGTTCTTTGGAAGACAAAACGAAATAAAAGAATTGCAAGAGATAAGAAATCTATCTTTGCAAACGGCCCGTTTTACAATCGTAACCGGACGCCGACGTAGCGGTAAGACATCCTTATTGATAAAAGCATACGAGGATGTTCAGGATATGCTGTATTTCTTTGTTGCAAGAAAATCAGAAGCAGAACTCTGCAGAGATTTTATCGAAGAGATAACGAGCAAACTTCAGCTTCCTATTCTCGGTGAAGTAACACGCTTTGCTGACATTTTTAAATATCTGCTTCAACTATCCAAGATTCGCCCTATCACTCTCATCATTGATGAGTTTCAGGATTTCAAGCGGGTTAATCCATCAATCTTTTCAGATATGCAAAAGATATGGGACCTAAACAAACAGGAAGCTCATATTAATCTTGTGGTCTGCGGTTCTGTTTATTCACTTATGAACATCATCTTTAAAAATAACAAGCAACCTCTTTATGGTAGGCAGACTGGAGAAATAAAAGTCACTCCATTTCCCCCTTCTGTCATTAAGGAAATTCTCTCTACATATAATTCTGCCTATACCAATGATGACCTACTGGCTCTCTACAGTTATACAGGCGGAGTAGCAGAATATGTAGAAATGATGATGGATGCAGGAGCCACGACCAAGGAACAGATGACAGAGCGGTTTATTGCCAAAAACTCTTATTTCATCTACGAAGGAAAAAATATGCTGATAGAAGAATTTGGCAAAGACTATGCCCGCTATTTCGAGATACTGCAACTTATCGCTTCAGGCTACACAACTCGAGGTGAAATAGAAAGCATCATGAAAATAGAACTTTCGGGCTATCTCACCAAACTGGAGAACGACTATAGCTTGATCTCCCGTTATATACCGATGTTCCAAAAGACCAATCGCAACATTCGCTATCAGATAGAAGACAACTTCCTTCGCGTCTGGTTTCGCTACATCTACAAATATGGATACATGATAGAGGTTGGCGCCAATAAAAAACTAAAAATGGTCATGGATAAGAGCTACACCACATACACCGGCAAGGTTCTGGAAAGATATTTTATTGCCAAGATGATAGAGAGCGAAGAATATACCCAGATAGCCTCCTGGTGGGACAGAAAGGGAGAGAATGAAATCGATATTATCGCTGCCGATGAACTGGAGCAGAAGGTTATTTTTTATGAGGTAAAACGCCAAGCTAAGGATATAAATCTCGGCATTTTAAAAGATAAAGCCGAGCATTTCTTCCAGGCTACAGGAAAATTCAAGAAATTCGATATCGGATACCAAGGATTGTCGATGGAGGATATGTAAAGCAAGCACATACAAAAGCTGGAGAAGGAATATGGGGTGCGACTGTTCGACAGAATCGGCAATCGCATCCAGCTCACCCGTGCCAGACTGTTTGCTGATTTCAGAAAACAACATTCTGACACTTAGAATACTTTAAAAAGTAGCCTAAGATACCCCGTACCCTTTCTTCAGTTATTTCAAACGTTCTATGAGCATATTGAAGTTCTTTTTTCCAAGATTATTCTCAGATAAAGACTGGCTCATGTTCTTATTAACGATAAGACGTGATTGCATCTTTTCCCAAACATCAGCATCTAGTAATTCCTTCCATTTAGCTGCACTTCGCATGATAACAAACACTACATCTTCTCTTTCGTAAGCCAAATATCTAATTAGTTTCTTTGTTAATTCCTGAGATGGCAACACAACACCCCTTGGAAAATCCTTAAAGGAAACAGAAGTGTAAGCACAATACTGAACTATGAAGTTCTTTGGAAGCAAAACGAAATAAAAAGATTCGCTACATAAACAAAAAATGCAGACGCATTTCTGTATATAAACTTACCGCACAACAGGTGGATGACGAGTGCACAACAGCTGATGGACATTCGCACAGCAGCTGATATGCAAGCGCACAACAGCTGTTGTGCGGTTCACGATAGTATATTCCCCAACGACAGATACTATCTCTTCCAACAACTTATCCTATATCTTCCAACAACTTATGCCGGTACTTTCAGCACCTCTTCCTATATCCATCAACACCCCGATCCACTATCGAGAACAGACGGAGACACATCTATATAGAACAGCAAAGGCTTGAGAATGGAGAACATGTATATAGAATAGATGAAACCACAGACCATCTATTAAGGTAGTCAACTAAAAATATGACTAAGTTTCAGGAAAGTCAACGTGAATTATAAATAAGTTTTAACGGAATCAACTCGTCTTACAAATAAAGCTAAAAGTGGTCAACTAAAATCGTTAAACCACACAACTAAAATCGTTAAACCACAATGAGCACGGATAACCATGAACATGGGTACGCGCGACCGATACGATGGGTATGAATGACCAAAACGATGGGCACGGATGACCGAGAGCCTGGGTACTTATACCCAACTAGCTCGGGCATTCGTGCCCAAGGCTTTGGGCAAAGTTGGGCAAAACGTTGCGTTGACTTTTCCTGATTTCAGCTGACTCTTCTTTATTTCAGTAGACACTTTTTATCTTTATGAACTGAAATGGTAGACACACTCAGTTGTTATATGCTGAAAAAGTAGACTTTTTCATCTCTTTTTGCTTATTTCCTCTCCTTTTTTATATTTTTCCTCCGATAATCTCGTACTTTTTCTCCAATAATCTCGTGTTTTTCTTTGAAAATTCTGTGTTTTTCGCTGAGAATTCCCGGTTTTTAGCCCTAGCGTGGCAATAGGTGGCAATAGGTGGCAATAAGAAAAGTCCTTATTGCCACGCTTAAATTGATAACTATCAGACAGTTATATTTGGAGTGGCAATAGTGGTAATAAATCAGAGAAAAAAAATCGCCCCCACACTTTCTGTTAATCTTTACTATATTCCTGCGAGAAAACTTGCAGGATAAAGGGAATATGAGTAACTTTGCACACGAATTTCTGAAACTATTGTCTTACAAAGACATAAAATAAGAGAGAAACAATTTTATAAGGATAATATTGACTCATAAGAACAAATGAAAAAAGGACTATTTGCACTCGCGCTGGGTACCTTTACCTTGGGCATCGCTGAATTCATCATCGAGGGCATCATCACAGACATCGCCAACAACATGAACGTTTCCATCCCGGAAGCAGGACATCTCATCTCCATCTATGCACTCGGCGTCTGCGCCGGAGCTTTCTCGCTGATTCTCATGCATAAATACAGACCCAAGAATATCCTGATGTTCCTGGCTTCGCTCATCACCTTCGGAGCTGTCATCGCCTCAGTAGCACCTAACTACTGGCTCTTGCTCTGCGCCCGCTTTATAGAAGGTCTGCCTCATGGCGCCTACTTCGGAACGGGTACCATCGTGGCGGTGAAGATTGCCAAAGAGGGTAAGGGAACCAATGCCGTGGCGATGATGTGCGCAGGTATGCCGGTGGCCAACCTGCTGGGTGTGCCGGTGGGAACCTTCCTAAGTCACATGTTCAGCTGGCGAGTACCTTTTGTCAGCTGTATCGTGCTCGGACTCATCACCTTATACATGATTCACAGATGGGTTCCGGATGTAGAAGCACTGCCAAACAACGGTATGAAGGCACAGTTCCATTTCCTCCGCAACAAGGCTCCGTGGCTCATCATCGCAGCCACCTTTCTGGGCAATGGCGGCATCCTCTGCTGGTTCAGTTATATCTCGCCGCTGCTTCAGATGGAGGGCGGATTCAGCGCAGCCAGCATCTCTCTGCTGATGATTCTTGCAGGCGGTGGAATGGTAGTAGGCAATCAGGTGAGTGCCTTGCTTGCCGACCGCTTCAAGCCGGGCCGCTTTACCTGTTATCTCCAGTTTCTGGCAGCAGCGGCACTTCTGCTCACCTTCTTCCTCGCCCCTTTCGGCTGGGTATCTGTGGTGCTGATGTTCATCTGCTGCGCCTGTCTTTTCGGCATCGGATCGCCTGAGCAATTCCTCATCGTGAAGCATGCCAAGGGAGGCGAAATGCTGGGCGGCTGCTGCATTCAGGGCGCCTTCAATCTGGGTAACGCCGTGGGAGCTTTCCTCGGTGGTATTCCGGTAGCAATGGGATTAGGATACAACTTCCCTGCCCTTATCGGTGTGCCGATGGCATTGGCAGGAGCCATCTGTCTGCTGATTTTCCATAAGAAATATGAATAAAAATGCGATAATCCGAAATAAATGATTATCTTTGCAAACGAATTTCAAATAAACAAAGAAACATGATGAAACTTAACAAGACTTTCCTTACCCTGGGCTTGGCCGCAACACTCCTGCAGATGCCAGCCTCATCGTTCGCACAGACTGCGGGCGGTAACCGTCAGAATCCTCTTTTAACAAAGAGCAGTCTTCCATTCGGTGCTCCTGACTTCAGCAAGATTCAGGAGAGCGATTACCTGCCAGCCATCGAAGCGGCTATCAGGGAGCAGCGTGCCAACATACAGAAGATTGTAAACAACAAGAAGAAGCCTAACTTCCAGAACACCATCCTCGCCTATGAGGAGAGCGGTGCGCTGCTCGAAAAGGTGACTAACATCTTCTTCGGTCTCACCAGCGTCCACAAGACTCCGGGCATCGCCGAAACCGAAAAGAAGGCTACCCCATTGCTGACCGAGCTCGACAATGAGATTTCGTTCAACAAGAAACTCTTCGAGCGCATCAAGTATGTTTACGATAATGAATATAAGAAACTCAAGGGCGAAGACAAGCGCCTTACTGAGGTTATCTATAAGAGTTTTGTACGTTCAGGTGCCCTCCTTTCTGCCGAGAAGATGGAGCGCATGAAGCAGATCAACTCCCGCATCTCTGAGTTACAGCAGGACTGGGGCAATCTTCTCCCTGCCGCTACCAACAACGCCGTGGTTTGGGTGAACAGCAAGGAAGAACTCGCCGGATTGAGTGATGCAGACATTGCACAATGCAAGAAAGATGCAGAGAGCCGCGGAAGCAAGGCGCCTTACTGCATCGTCATCATCAACACCACCCAGCAGCCTATCCTCACCAATCTCCAGAACCGCGAACTGCGCAAGAAAGTGTATATGGCAAGCATCCACCGTGCCGATGGTACTAACCCAAAATTCAACACCTTCCCTATCGTAACCGAGATTGCCAAGTTGCGTGCCGAGAAGGGCAAGCTGATGGGATATGACAACTATGCCGACTATTCGCTCGAAAAGACGATGGCTAAGAACAGCAAGAATGTGGATGATTTCCTGAAGCAGCTCATCAAGGAATATGCTCCTAAGGCTGATGCTGAAACCAAGGCGATAGAAGCGTATGCACAGAAGACTGAAGGCAAGGACTTCAAGCTGCAGCCATACGACCGCTTCTATTATTCTGCGAAGATGAAGAAGGAGATGCTCAACATTACCGATGATGAGATCAAACCATACTTCAACATCGACAGCGTACAGGTGAACGGTGTGTTCTATGCCGCCCATCGTGTATACGGACTGAACTTCAAGCAGCGCAAGGATATCCCAACCTATCACCCAGACATGAAGGTATTCGAGGTGAGCGACAAGAACGGCAAGCCAATCGCCCTTTTCTACAGCGATTACTTCCGCCGTCCTACCAAGCGTGGCGGTGCATGGATGAGCGCCTTTGCCAAGCAGAGCAAGCAGCGCGGCCAGTTGCCTATCATATATAATGTATGCAACAATGCCAAGGCACCGGAGGGTCAGCCATCTCTCATCACATGGGATGAGGTTACTACCCTGTTCCATGAGTTCGGTCATGCACTTCACGGAATTCTTTCCGACTGCAAGTACAATACCCTTTCAGGAACAGCCGTTGCCCGCGATTTCGTAGAGATGCCATCCCAGTTTAACGAATCGTTTGCTTCTATTCCGGAGATATTCGACCATTACGCCCGTCATACCGAGACCGGTGCTGCGATGCCAGCCGATCTGAAAGAGCGCATGCTGAAGAGCATCAGCTTCCAGACCGCTTATTCACTGGGCGAGAATCTGGCTGCAACCTGTCTTGACCTTGCCTGGCACAAGATTAGCGAAGAAGAGGTGCCTTCACCTTATATGGCAGGTGCCTTCGAGAAGGAAGAGCTCCACAACATCGGTTTGCTCAACACCCAGATTCCTCCTCGCTACAGCACATCATACTTCAACCACGTATGGGGCGGCGGTTATGCTGCAGGCTATTACAGCTATCTCTGGACAGAGGTGCTGGCTGTGAACATCGCCGACTACTTTGCAAAGCATGGTGCCTTGGATCCAGCCGTTGGTCAGGCATTCCGCGATAAGATTCTGAGCCGTGGCAACACCAAGGACCAGTTGGAAATGTTTACCGACTTTACAGGTATGGAGAAGCCAGATGCTTCCGGATTCCTGAAAGCAAGAGGTTTGTAATGCATAAAATTACGATATGAAACAGGTAGAGGGTGTGCCATAAGTTAATGACACACCCTCTTTCTTTATCCTTTAATAGCCTGAGGTGTCCAGCTCTTCAGGAATCTGAGCACCTTTTCTTCGTTATATCCCTTACCTTCTTCCAGGAAACTGGAATCCTGGATATGGAGAACCTTTCCGGTTTCATCGAGCACCACAAAGACCGGGAATCCGAAACGCTGCGGATTGTTCAGTCGCTTCATCAGCTGTTCAGCCTTCTTCACCGCCGCATCACCGGCAGATTTTCTGCGATTGTAGTTCACATGAATATATTCGAAATGATCATTCACCATCTTGTTGACCGCAGCATTCTTCTCTACAAAATCAGCAAACTTCAAGCACCATGGGCACCAGTTACCACCTACCTGACAGATAACAAACTTGCCATTCTTCTTGGCTTTAGCCAAAGCCTCATCAATCTGAGCCATCGGATCGATGCTTTCATTATACACCTTCTTGAGAGCAGTCTGCATCTGAGCAGGTTTCAATGCTCCTGCCTGGTCGAGCGAATCCAGTTTCTTCATCATCTCCTCCGCCTTCACGGTAGAGAATGCAACCTTACCTTCCGGATTGATCAGATAAGAGGTAGGAATCCATGAGATGTGATAATCCTTGGAAATCTTAGTTTCCTTCCATTTCTTAAACTCACAGTATTGCAACCAGGTATACTGATTATCGCCCAGATATTTCTTCATCTTCGCCTCGTCGGTATCAAAAGAAACACCCACTACCTGGATCTTGGTATTGTATTTGTCATAGATAGTCTTCACCATCGGCATGTCTCTTCTGCAGTCAGGACACCAGGAAGCCCAGAAATCGAGCACGGTCCAGACACCCGGAACCGTCTTTCCGTCTTTATCCTTCTGAGTCTTCTTATCTGAAAGCTGGAAGATTTTCTTACCCGTCTTACTGTCAGTAATCGTAAAGTCGGGAGCCTCGGTGCCTACAGGCAGCAAGTCAAGCGAAGTCTGTGCTCTACCGACGACAGCCGTCATCAGGAGCAAAAAGAATAATAGTTTCTTCATACAATTTTTCTGTTTATGTCTGTTACTTCAAATATATATATTAATATTAACCATCGAAACTAGAACTGATAATAAATGAACGGCTGCACACTCTCCTGGGAAACCTCCACCACCATCTGCAGACAGATGATGAAGAGCAGCAGTTTAGCCACCCAAGGCAGAAGGATGAACCGCGCCTGAAGACGGTGATACTGGCGCTCGGTAAAGAGATAGCTCAGCATGACACCGATGATGCAAAGCGTCCAGGCAGGACGGGCATGGAAGAAAGGCACCAGATAATCGATACTGAAATCATTTGCCACCTTATCATACATCTTCCCCAACACACCCAAATCCTTGGCACGGAAGAACGACCAAGCAAAGCATATATATAAATAGGTGATGAGCCAGCTGAGGGAATTGCCAGCCAGCGTACGGGGAATGCTTATGCCCAACTGACGGCTGAAGAACTTATGCACCACAAGTCCGAAACCATGAAGAGCACCCCAGATGACGAACATCCAGGAAGAGCCATGCCACAAACCTGCCACCAGCATGGTGAGGAAGTTGTTGAAATACATGCGCACCTTTCCCTTCCGGTTTCCACCCAGCGGAATATACACATAATCGCGGAACCAGAAGGAAAGCGAGATGTGCCAGCGACGCCAGAACTCGGTAACCGAGAGTGAACGGTAAGGGAAATAGAAGTTGTCGGGCAGATAGAAACCCAGGATGGCTGCCACACCGATACTCATATCGCTGTATCCCGAGAAATCGAGGAAAATCTGGACTGGATATCCGAAGAGCGCTGCCAGATTCTCGAAACCCGAGAAGGTTTGCGGCGCATCAAACACCCAGTTGTTGAACTGTGCGATATAATCGCTCAGCATATTCTTCTTGACCAGTCCCAGCATGATGAGGAAGAGTCCCGTCCACAGCATTCTGCTGGAAGCCTGTTCGTTTCGTTTCAGTCTGGGGATCAGATTGGCGGCACGGGTGATAGGACCCGCCATCAGTAGCGGAAAGAAGGTGAGATAGAAGCAATATTCCAGGAGCGTTACCTCCATGTCAAACTTACGCTTATAGGTATCTACCGCATAGCTGATAGCCTGGAAGGTATAGAACGAAATACCTACAGGCAGAGCGATAGACTGCAGGGAGAAGTTGGTGCTGAACATCTCGTTGACTACATCGCCAATGATGAAATTGGTATATTTGAAATAGCACAGCAGAGCCAGGTCTACAAGCACTACGAAGGTGAGCAGCGCCTTGCGCGCCTTCCCCTCATGCAGTCTCATTTCCTGGGTTACGGCATAATTGATGCAAGCCGTAAGCGGCAGCATCCACATCACCATTCCGTTCACCTTATAGGCAAAGAAAAGGCCGAAGCAGATGACATACATCATCATGGCTGTGCGCGAATAGCTCTTGAGCAGGGTATAAATGGCAAGGAAGAAGATGAAGAGCAGCGCAAACGGAATGCTGCCCATCATCAGCGGAGAATCTGCCTGATAAACAAACAGCCGCTCTATCCAATGCCACAAGGCACTTATTTCGAATGTTGAATAATTCATTTGTCTGTTCTGAAGATATTATTTATAGAACTCTTTCTTATATGGAGTCTTTATGGGTTACATGCTTTACCGCTGGAACCGTCTTGTCAGCAGCCGGAGCCGTTTTTCCTGCAGTTACAGGTTCCTTGGTTGCAGCAGGACTTTCTGTGGTTTCAGGCACAGTTCCCTCAACAGGCATAGAAAGAGAATCCTTCTTCATAGCCGTGTTGTCTGCCCTATGTTTGGTTCCAGGAGGCAAGATGGTAATCTGTCTGTATCTGCGGTCACGCTTATCCGGCATTTCCAAACGGAACGGATGCACACAAAGTCCGCTATTCATCCACTCTACAATCTTATCCATCCACATGGCAGATGAAGCCATAGTCGGATGCCGGCCGTCTTTCTGGCGTTCGAAGGTAAGTTTGTAGCTAGGATAATAGCCTCGTGGTCCCATCACCTCACGGAGGAGTTTGTTATATCCATTATCCTCACACCAGTTTGGCGGACCGATCCATATCGTCGGAATATTACCAATCTTGCTCAAGATGGCACGGATGCGTTTTTCACATCCCTTCATATCAGCCGTATACAGTTCGTTGCTGCCCAGACATACAAAGACATGGGTAGGTTTAATACGTTGGATATAATGCTGCAGGGTATCGGTAGCAGCCCAGTTTCTGGTGCCCGAACTCACCCAGGTAATACAGGTGAGCTTATGACCGTTCTTGTTGGCATAATCAGCCAGTCGCAGACCTAGATATTCCGACATCGAGTCGCCGAAGATCAGTACTCGCTGCGCCGCCGTATCCACGGGTTCCTTTATCATGCTGTCAGCCTTTTCCTCTTCAGCAAGCTCTGCCTCGCTTTTACCGGTGAGCGCATCCATTCCAATCTGTTTCAGCGGAATGTTTTCAGCCACTTGCTCTGGAATGAAGGCATAAGCCAGCAGTCCTCCAATGGCTATTGCCAGCAGGGCTATCATTTTCCAGGTTTCTTTCATTTTATATCTTTAATGAGTTTTGGTTATTCTTTTTCTTATACATTCGCCCGACATTACAGCTGAAAGGGAGTGAGCACATTGAGCAACTTTCCGAAATCGGCCTTCGAGATGCGCCTTCCTCTCAAGCTGCGCACCTGCGGATAGTCTTCGAAATAGTTCTCCATCGTAGTATACCACTGATGAGAAACTACTTCCCTGACCGTCTTCAGCTGATTTTCGATGCGACGGGCAAAACTCGGATTCACTCTCGAGAGATAATGTCTTCCATCATTCATCTCGATGGCAAGCATCAGATAGATTTGCGGTCCCTTCTTCTCTTTCCTGCTTCTTACGGTTTCGCTTACCTTCCAGCCCTTGGTGGATGTCGATACTCTGATATCCCAGCCATACTGGCTGTTGAGCTTATCCATCAGTCCCTTGAACACAACACCATGTGCCGAGGTATCTTTCAGTCCCGTATAACCGATGATGTAATGTATCATCTCGTGGAGCAAGACACTCTTTGCCTGCTTGTCGGTCATATCATAATAAGTAGACATGGAGAGTTTGAAATCGTAGAGTTTGGTGCGTCCCCATCTGGAGGCCCGCTTATAGGCAAGTTGCCCCAACCGAGTCTTGGCATGAGTAAGTCCGAGTTCAGGAACAGGCAGCTTTCCCCCGAAATATTCGTGGTCGAAACGCCTGAACCACTCCTCCATCCATTCTATTGTAACAATCATGTATGTATATTTATTCAATAATTATTCAGTTCTGTATATCAGATACTACAAAACGTTTGCAAAGATACAACTTTTTCTTTGTTTCTTTCAATATTTATCGAAAAATGCGTAACTTTGCACGCAAATTTACAACAAAAATGAACAAGACAGCACAGCATATCATAGATATTAAGAATGTGTCGAAAAGATTTGGCGAGAAAACAGCCCTCAACAACATCAATCTCTATGTGAGAAAGGGCGAATTTATGACCATTCTGGGTCCTTCGGGATGCGGAAAAACGACATTATTGAGACTTTTGGCAGGGTTTGAAACCGCCAGCGAAGGCATCATCACCATCGCCGACAACGATATTACTAACCTTCCTCCTTACAAGCGAAATGTGAACACGGTATTCCAGAAATACGCTCTGTTCCCTCATCTCAACGTTTACGACAATATCGCCTTCGGTCTGAAACTCAAGAACACACCGAAGGAAGAGATTTTGCCAAAGGTGAAACGTGCCCTGAAGATGGTAAACATGAGTGATTACGAATATCGTGATGTCAACTCGCTTTCGGGCGGTCAGCAGCAGCGTATTGCCATCGCCCGTGCCATTGTCAACGAACCGGAAGTTCTTCTCCTGGATGAACCGCTTGCAGCACTCGACCTCAAGATGCGTAAAGACATGCAGCTGGAATTGAAGCAGATGCACGAACGCCTGGGCATTACCTTCGTATACGTTACCCACGACCAGGAAGAAGCCCTCACCCTGAGCAATACCATCGTGGTGATGAGCGAGGGAGAGATACAGCAGATAGGTACACCAACCGATATCTACAACGAACCAGCCAATGCTTTTGTTGCTGACTTTATCGGCGAGAGCAATATTCTCTGCGGAACGATGGTCCACGACTGTCTGGTGAATGTGGCAGGTACTGAACTGCCTTGTGTAGACAAGGGCTTCGGCTGCAACCAGGAAGTGGATGTCGTGATACGTCCTGAGGATATCGAAGTTTCCACCGATACCGCCCACGCCCAGTTTGTGGGTAAGATAACTTCTTCTATCTTCAAGGGAGTACACTACGAGATGCTGGCAGAAACCGAGAAGGGCAACGAATTCCTCATCCAGAACTACAAGCATTTCGAAGTAGGTCAGACGATAGGAATGAGCGTGATACCCGACAATATTCACATCATGAAGAAGGAGCGCATCACCAACACCTTCGATGCAAAGGTAAACGGCGACGGAACGATAGAATTTCTGGGCTGCGAATACCAGATGGAGATTCCGGCAGAAATGAAGGACAAGATTCAGACCGATGAAAACGGAAACGAAACCATCCGGGTGAACGTACCTTTCAACAAGATAGAACTCTTCGACAACGAGAGCGAAGGAACCTTCACAGGCGACATCAGCTTCATTCTCTACAAGGGCGACCACTATCATCTCACCATCGATACCGACTGGGGCGAGAAGCTCTATGTAGATACACAGGATGTATGGGATTTAGGCGATCATGTGGCTATCACCATTCCTCAGGAGAATATTTCGTTTGAATAAAAATTATTAATTCCTAATTATCAATTATAAATTGAACATTATCAAGTTTATCTCTTCGCGACAAAGCTGGTCGATACCTTACGCCATCTTTGCAGCGATATTTGTGGTACTGCCATTGCTTCTCATCGTAGTGTTCGCATTTACCGATGAGAACGGAGCCCTGACGCTCTACAACTTCCAGAAGTTCCTGGCACACCCCGAAGCCATCAACACCTTTGTGTATTCGATAGGCATCGCCTTTCTCAACACCCTGCTCTGCATTCTGCTGGGCTATCCGGCCGCCTATATTCTGACACAAACCAGAATGAAGTATGCCAACACCATCGTCATGCTCTTCATTCTGCCGATGTGGGTAAACATCCTGGTGCGCACACTTGCCACCGTGGCCCTCTTCGATTTTGCCGACTTTCCGCTGGGTGAGGGCGCCCTCCTGTTCGGTATGGTCTACAACTTCATCCCATTCATGATTTACCCTATCTACAACACCCTGCAGAAGATGGACCGCAGCTATATTGAGGCAGCCGAAGATTTGGGAGCATCGCCTTGGCAGCAGTTCTTCAAGGTCATCCTGCCCCTCTCCATGCCGGGCGTAGCAAGTGGCATCCTGATGGTATTCATGCCAACCATCTCTACCTTCGCTATCTCCGAACTGCTGACGATGAACAACATCAAGCTCTTCGGTACCACCATCCAGGAGAACATCAACAATTCGATGTGGAACTATGGTGCAGCCCTCTCGCTCATCATGCTCTTCCTCATCGGCGCCTCTACCCTCATCGCAGGTGATGGCAGTAAACAGGAAGGAGGTATCAGATGATGCAGTCATTATTCAGTAAGGATATGATGAAGAAAGTATTCTGCCAGGGCTATCTCTGGTTGCTCCTGCTGCTACTATACTCCCCTATCTTCATCATCATCATCTTCTCGTTTACCGAAGCGAAGGTGATGGGCAACTGGACAGGTTTCTCGCTGCAGCTCTACAAGAATCTCTTTGCAGAAGGTACGCACCATTCGCTCACAGCGGCACTGGTCAATACCGTAACCATCGCCCTGATTACCGCAAGCGTATCCACGCTCTTCGGAACCCTGACAGCCATCGGCATCTACAACCTGCGCAACCGGTATGCACGTAACGCCATACAGTTTGTCAACAACATTCCGATACTCAACGGCGACATCATCATCGGTATCTCGCTTTTCCTGCTCTTCATCACGCTGGGTATTCCGCAGGGCTATACTACCGTGGTACTCTCGCATATCACCTTCTGTCTGCCATACGTTATCCTGAGTGTGATGCCAAGACTGAAGCAGATGAATCCTAACCTCTATGAGGCGGCACTCGATCTGGGTGCCTCTCCGATGCAGGCACTTCGCAAGGTCATTATCCCAGAGATATTGCCGGGTATGATTTCCGGTTTCATGCTTGCCATCACGATGAGTATCGATGACTTCGCCGTCACCATCTTCACGATAGGTAACGAAGGTCTGGAAACCCTCTCCACATTCATCTATGCCGATGCCAGAAAGGGAGGACTGACCCCAGAACTTCGGCCGTTGAGTACCATCATCTTCGTACTGGTACTGGTGATGCTGATTATCATCAACAAACGTTCTGAAAAAAATAAGAAGAAATGAGAATGAAGAACAAGATATTATTAGGAGTCAGTGGAGTAAAAGGAGTTAAGACCATCGTCTTTCTCTTTCTTAGCCTGCTGATGATTCTGCCGCTCTCTTCCTGTTACAACAAAGAGAACCGCGAGGAGATTCTGAAGGTTTACAACTGGGCTGATTATATAGATGAAGACGTTCTTGCCAACTTCCCGAAATGGTATGAACAGCAGACCGGCAAGAAGATCCGGGTCATCTACCAGACCTTCGACATCAATGAGGTGATGCTTACCAAGATAGAGCGAGGTCATGAAGACTACGACGTGGTATGCCCGTCAGAATATATCATCGAGCGCATGCTCCGCAAAGACCTTCTCCTACCTATCGACACCGCCTTCGGCAAAACGCCCAACTATATCAGCAACGTATCACCATACATTGTTGAGCAGATAGATGCCACCTCCAACAATGGCCGCATCGCCCACCATTATGCCGTGCCTTACATGTGGGGAACCTGTGGCATCCTATATAATAAGGTGCACGTACCTATAAATGATGCACAGACCTGGGGAACTTTATGGAACAGAAAATATCAGGGCAAACTCCTGATGAAGGATTCCTACCGCGACTCCTATGGCACCGCACTCATCTGGGCACATCGTAAAGACCTGGAAGCAGGCAAGGTGACCATACCACAGCTGATGAACGACTATTCACCAGCTGCCGTAGCCACAGTAGAGAAAGAGTTGAAAGCTCTGAAACCAAACATAGAAGGATGGGAAGCCGACTTCGGCAAGGAGACCATGACCAAAGGCAAAGCCTATCTCAACATGACCTGGAGCGGTGATGCCGTCTGGGCTATTGAAGAAGCCGGAAAAGTGGGTGTAGAACTGGGATATGAGGTACCGAAAGAAGGAAGCAATGTATGGTTCGACGGTTGGGTAATCCCTAAATATTCCCGCAATCCGAAGGCTGCCGCCTATTTCATCAACTATCTCTGTCAGGAAGATGTGGCACTCGCTAATATGGAGACTACAGGATATGTAAGTAGCGTGGCAGGCAAGAAGGTATTAGAAGCTATGAGCGATACTGAGGCTTATCCCCAACCTGTAAATCTGGCCTACTTCTTTGGCGAGGAAGGCAGGAATGCCCATCTCAACCCTATCATGTACCCTGACAGCAGCATAGTAGCCCGATGCGCCATGATTCATGATGCCGGCGATCATACTCCCGAAGTATTGGATATGTGGTCGAAGGTGAAGGGAGACAATCTGGGCGGCGGCATCGTTATCTTCCTGTTAGCCGTAGTCCTTGCCCTCACGGTATTCGTTGCCATCAAGAAATATGAGCATTACAAGCACAGAAGGCTGTCGAGGAAACACCGCAGAAGACATGTGGTAAAGGTAAAAGGGTAAAAAGTAAAAGGGTAAAAAAGTAAAAGAGAGGGGAAAAACCTATTTTATAGGGGAAAATGAACATTTTTTGAAGGAAAAGAGAAAAAAATACCGAAAAAATTTGGTAATATCAAATAAAAGCATTACCTTTGCACTCGCTTTTGAGACATAAAGCTTTTGGGTAGTTACCAGAGTGGCCAAATGGGGCAGACTGTAAATCTGCTGGCTATGCCTTCGGTGGTTCGAATCCATCACTACCCACTTTTCCCAAAAATAACTCAAAAATTTAAGAGTCCGACTTTCGAGAGAGAGCCGGACTTTTTTTCTTTTTATATAAATCCTGAACAAAAGAAGAAGAGTAATATTACTCTCCTTCTACCTGCGTCTTGGGCCAATTCACCAGATATAGCATTTCGGTGGCTCGGGTAAATGCAGTATAGAGCCAGTGGATATAATCGGGAGTAAGCATATCATCCGTCATATAGCCCTGGTCTACATAGACATGCGACCACTGTCCTCCCTGCGCTTTATGACAGGTAACGGCATAGGCAAACTTCACTTGCAGAGCATTGAAATACGGGTCTTGCCGGATTGCCTTCATACGGTCTGCCTTCAGTGGTATGTCCTGATAATCCTCCTCTATCTTATGGAAAAGCTGTTCCTGCTGATCATGGGTCAAAGCAGGAGCCTCACTCGTCAAGGTATCCAGCAATACCGTAGCCTCCAGTTCATAATTGTCATAATCGGGGAATTTCAACAGAAGGGTGGCAAAATGAAAGCCGTAGAGGTCGATGCGACGGCTCACCTTCATCACCTTCGCCCTATCGCCATTAGCCAGGAAAGCAGGAATCTCATGACTTGGAACTTCGTTACTTTGAACTGTATGATTAGCTAGAGTATTAAATTTTTCACTCTTCACTTTTCGTTCTTCACTTAATTCCCTTTCCTTTATTTTCTTTCTTTCTTCCTCCATCCAATAATAATTGTTCTTCACAATCATCAGCATGTCGCCACTCTCCAGTTCCTCTTCCCTATCAAGCACCATGTTGCGGATGCCTTGATTGAAGATGTTGGCGCGCTTGTTGCTACGAGTCACCACAATGGTATCGTCAAGTCCTACCTGATGATAGCTGTCACCAAGTGCCTCGATGAGTTCTGCACCCGGCATTTCCCTGATATCCGAGAAACCAGAGAAACGGATTTTAGGCAGTTGGGTAATGTCATCGTGGGTAATCATCTGACGGATGCGGGTAGCATTAAAGAGAATACCCGACTGTTGACTCTGACGGACTACTTCGTTCAAATCGCACTCATAAACCGACAGTCCATATCCCTGGAGCATCGCTGCAGAAAGAGCTGGTGATTCTTCCTCACCAACAGGAGGCAACTGTGCCTTATCGCCAATCAGCAAAAGCCGGTCGTTACGTCCCTGATACACAAAATGAATCAGATCATCTAGCAGACAGCCGCTGCCAAAGGTGGTTCCGCCCAATCCCAGATTGGCAATCATCGAAGCTTCATCCACCATAAAAAGCGTATCAGTATAGAGATTATCATTGAGATTGAACTGGCCATCCACTCCGGCAAACGCCTTTTCGCGATAGATGCGGCGATGAATGGTATAGGCAGGCATCCCGCTGTTCAGAGAGAAGACCTTAGCCGCCCTACCCGTAGGAGCAAGGAGCATCACCTTCTGGCGAACGGCACGGAGCGTACGGACGATAGCACCCGAGAGCGATGTCTTACCGGTACCCGCACTACCCCGGAGAATCATCACAGCATGAGGATTACTATCCGTCATAAACTGCACGAAAACATCGAGCGCTTGAGCCTGTTCTGGGGTTGGCGGAAAGCCAAATTGCTGTAATATCTGATATTTTAACTCTTCAATGTTCATATTTCGAAAACTTTTAGTATCTTTGCAGAAAATTTACTGCACCTATTTGCTGTGCAAAAGTAATAATACTTTTTGAAATGAGAAAAAGAATAAAGAATAATTATATTTTGGGAGCATGCGTCATCATCATGATGCTACTCTGTATTCTGAGTGTAAGCCAGCCCATCCGCTTCCAGAAAGCCATGGCTAGCAGAGAAGCAGAGGTGAAGGAGAAACTGATGCAGATACGTCAGGCTGAAGAGAAATACAAGGCGAAACACGGCGTATATACAGGCGATTTTCCGACACTGGTAAAAGGCAAATTCTTACAGGAAGATGCCCAATACATTCCCTATGCCAACGGTAAGAAGTTTACACTTGCTGCCACGGTTATCGTAGGAAAAAGCGGTAAGCAGATTCCGGTGATGGAATGTGGGGCCGGTTATGAAACCTTCCTCGACGGACTCGATGAAGGCTCCATCCAGCAGAAGATAGAGGAGGCCAACTATGCCGGCAACTATCCCGGACTCAAGATAGGCGATTTAACGACAGATAATAACAACGCAGGTAATTGGTAACAGATATGCAAATAAAAGGAAACAACATTCAGCAAGCACGCCTCACCATCCGCGTGAGCAGAAACACCCTCAGTTTTTCGGTAGTTGACCGTGAAGCTGAGCATCAGCTCATCTATGAACCTTATACAGTAAAGAGTGGTGTTTCGATGGCAGCCAACTTGCGTCAGGCTTTCAAGGAGAGTACTCTCCTGCAGCGGGGATACCAGAAGGTACGCGTATATCTCGATTCGCCTATCCTGCTGGTTCCTATCGAAGAATTTCATGAAGAGGATATCGATGTGCTCTATCAGCATGCCTTCAACAGTCATAACAGCGATGCCATTCTCTACAGAGTGCAGCCGGAACTGAATGCGGTAGCGGTATTCCCTATCAACAAGGATTTGAAGATGGTGGTAGAAGACAACTTCAAGGATGTCCGCTTCACACCTATCATGCAACCGATGTGGCACTATCTGCATCATCGCAGTTTCACCGGCATTCACCGCAAGCTCTATGTTTATTTCCACGACAAGAAGCTGGACGTTTTCGGTTTCGAGAAGAACCGTTTCAAATTTTTCAACTCGTTCAATGCCGAGCATGCCAAGGATGCCCTCTATTTCATTCTCTATGTATGGAAGCAGTTAGGATTCAACCAGATGCAGGATGAGTTGCATGTATCAGGCAATGTTCCGGATAAGGATTGGTTCCTCTACAACACGAAACTCTACATCAAGAAGACCTTCATTCTGAATCCTGCCGCCGAATTCAACCGTGCGCCCATCACAGAAATTAAAGGTCTGCCATTCGATTTGATGGCGCTGTACTTAAGTAAGTAAAGTGCGTTGACAAAAAGGCGCTAGCCCCACTCAACATTCAACATTTAACATTCAACATTTAATATTCAACATTAAAACAAATGAGAATCATAACAGGACAATATAAGGGACGCCATTTCGACATTCCACGTTCGTTTAAGGCGCGTCCGACAACAGATTTTGCAAAGGAGAACATCTTTAATGTGCTGCAGGGATATATAGATTTTGAAGATACCTCTGCCCTCGACCTCTTTGCCGGTACGGGCAGCATTTCGCTCGAACTGGTATCACGAGGCTGCAGCCGGGTAATCAGCGTAGAGGCCGACCGCGATCATGCCAACTTCATACGCCAATGTTTTCAGAAGTTGGGCGAAGACAAAGATATTCTGATTCGTGGTGATGTATTCCGTTTTCTGAAGACCTGCAAGCAGAAGTTTGACTTTATCTTTGCCGATCCTCCATACGCTCTGAAGGAGTTGCCGCAGATTCCAGACCTCGTTCTGAATGGCGACTATCTCAACGAAGGAGGCATCTTCGTCTTTGAGCATGGCAAAGACTATGATTTCTCCGAGCATCCACGATTTCTGGAGCACAGAAGTTACGGAAGCGTAAACTTCTCAATATTCAGATAAAAAAAATCCCCGTTTGCACCAGACAAGATGCAAACGGGGATTTATTCGTTACAACAGCGGCGAGAGTAATCTTACCGTACTCTCGAAAAGACGCTGCAGGAACGGACGTTTTACGAAATAAGATACATCATCTACCAGGATACTCTTCGCCTCATCCCGCAGATAGACAGCCTTCACGCGCTGTGCCATCCCCTCATCAAAGAAGAACGCATTCGCTTCGAAATTATTCTCAAAACTTCGGAAATCGATATTCGTACTGCCTATCGTACAGAGATTGTCATCACTCACCAGCAATTTACTATGATTAAAGCCTGCAGTATAGAGATAAACCTTTACGCCAGCCTCTATCGCCTCCATCACATACGAACGTGATGCCCACTCTACCAGTTTGGCATCAGCATGACGGGGCAACATCAGACGGATATCCACACCCGCCAAAGCTGCTGTTCTCATGGCAAACAATACAGGTTCGGTTGGCAAAAAATAAGGCGTTTCCATATACACATACTTCCGGGCCTGAAGCAGGATGCGGACATAGCCCTGCATGATATCAGGCCAAGGACTGATAGGACTGCCCGTAACTATCTGTACGAGACAATTATTGTGGATATGCACACTGACCGGTGGATAATACTGGCGATTGGTAACCAACGTACGGTCTACGAAATACCAGTCTACCAGAAAGGCTCTCTGAATAGCGTAAACGCCACCGCCCTCAATACGGAGATGCGTATCGCGCCAAGCCTGTTTCTTATCACCCTTCACATAGCGCAGAGCTATATTCATGCCGCCGATAAAGCCCACCTTACCATCTATGACACAGAGTTTGCGGTGGTTACGATAGTTTACCTTACTCGTAAAAGCCGGAAAGCGTACTGGCATGAACGAATGTATATCTATGCCTGCATCACGCATACGTTCAAAGAATTCATCCTTCACCTTCCAGCAGCCTACATCATCATAAATCAGTCGCACCTCTACTCCCTGCTCTGCCTTATCAATCAAGGCATCAGCTATCAGATATCCCAAGGCATCGGCTTCGAAGATATAGGTATCGAGATGAATATGATGCTTTGCCTGTCCTATATTATATAATAAGGTAAGGAAGAAATCGTAGCCATCGGTATAAATATCCACCTGATTATCTTTAAAAGGCAGCGCCCAACTCTGGTTGGCAAAGAGATTCATCAGCGGTTTATTGCTGTCTGGCAGGTGAAGATTCTCCTGCTCTACGAACTCGAGCATGGAGCGCTTGGTGAGCTGGTCCATGCTGCGGTCGCTGATAAGCCGTTCCTTGCGGGTATTCTGTCCGAAGAAGAAATAGAAGATGATACCCACAAAGGGGATGAAGAAGAAGACCAATATCCATGCCATCGTCTTGGCGGGCTGACGATTGTCCATCAAGACGGTGATGATAGCCGGAACGGTTATCACGACATAAAGCAACAGATATATCCAGTGAAAATAAATCATATAGCATTTCTTCTTTTAAATCTCTAATACTTCTTTACAGAGTTTCTCCTCACAGGACAGGAACTCCTGTTAATTGAAGATATTGTTTGCCTGACTCGCCAGAAGCGTGTTCATCTGCTTGAGTTTCATAAACTCCTGCAGCAGTTCACGATTGGTCGGATTCTTGGCAAACTCCTGCTGTACCTCAATAATACGCTGAGCAATATAATGAGTACGGAAGCTCAAGATGTCTTTAAAGACAAACTGACGGAGCTTATCGGCACTCATCTTCATCTGCAGACTAGCCGTAGATACCTCCTGGTCACCTGTAGGCAAACCTGCCAACCTGCTGATTTCCGGATTCGGATGATTGGCAAAATAAGTTTCGGCGACAAAATCATCTTCTTTTTCGAGATGCTCCACAGCCTCCTGCATAATCTGATTATATAAATCATTATGAAATTTGAAGCCATCTCCACCCAAATCAAGACTGATATACTGGGCCACAGCTACCTCCACATCATTTCCGTCTACATCCTGTACCGTGATGAGCTGGTCGCCATGATGAATAATCAACTGTACCAGAAATCCTTCTACCTCCAGGAGTTTATCCAGTGGGGTAACCGCTCTCATCGCTGATTGCACCTGCTGCGCTGCCGCTACAGGCGAATCTTTCAATCCCGCTGCACGTCGTTCTGCCTTTACCTGCTCACTCATACCGTTGCGCACAAAATTGTTCAAGGCATTCACGATAATTGCCTCGTTCACGCCCAAACGGTGAGAACAGTCTGTGATATAAGAAGCGCGCGTTATCTGATTCTTGATTTTAGAGATGCTCTCTACAATCGAATTGATAGCCTGACTTCGCTTAACAGGGTCTGTCACACCGCGTAACAGAATATCGGTCTTAAACTGTATGAAGTCGGTCTGATTCTCCTGAATATATCTTCTGAATTCCTCTGCCGAATGACTGCGGGCGAAACTGTCAGGGTCATTACCATCAGGGAGAAAGAGCACCTTTACGTTCATCTCTTCTTCGAGCAGCATATCGGTACCTCTCAGCGCAGCATGAATACCCGCATTATCGCCATCATAGAGAAGAACGATGTTACTGGTAAAGCGGTGCAGCAGTCTGATCTGATGCACGCTCAGCGCCGTACCCGAGTTGGCCACTACATTTTCGATGCCACACTGATGCATCGAGATAACATCGGTATATCCTTCCACCATAAAGACACAATCCTCCTTGGCTATCGCCTTCTTGGCCTGATAGAGTCCATAGAGTTCGCGCTCCTTATGATAGATAACGCTATCAGGCGAGTTGACATATTTCTGGCTGATGCCCTTGGTTCTGCTGTCGAGCACTCGTCCGCCAAAAGCTACCACCTTGCCGCTCACGCTGAACCAGGGGAAGATGGCTCTGCCCGAGAAACGGTCAAGAATTTTATCCTCACCCGACTTATTGCCGGCTTCGTCCTTATCCACCTTGAAGCAGAGTCCCGTATCAACCAGATATTTCGGATTATAGCCAGCCGCCTTAGCCGCTTCAGCAAGAGCAGTACGCTTAGGGAGCGCAAAACCCAACTGGAATTTTCTGATGATATCATCTCTGAAACCTCTTCCTCGGAAATAAGCCATACCGATAGCGATACCATCCACATCATGCAAGAGAATATCCTGGAAATATTTCGCCGCCCAATCGTTGACGATAAACATGGATTCTCTTTCGCTCTCGCGCTGTTTTTCTTCGTTGGTCAGTTCCCGTTCCTGAATCTCTATTTTATATTTCTTGGCGAGCCAGCGAAGAGCATCGGGATAGGTCATCTGTTCCAGTTCCATCAGAAAGTTGATTGCATTGCCTCCCTTTCCGCAGGTAAAGCAATGACAGATACCTCTTGTTGGAGATACGGAGAAAGATGGATTGGAATCGTTATGAAAAGGACACAAGCCGACATAATTGATGCCACGCTTCTTGAGCGTAACAAATTCAGATACCACCTCTTCTATCTTGGTAGCATCCATAATTTTTGCTATCGTCGGTCTGTCTATCATTATATATATTCTTTTTTCTGTTTTTACTATGCAAAATTACTATTTTTCTTTGAAAACACAAAGAGAAACGGACAGAAAAGTAAAAATGAAACATATTAAAAACTAAAGATTACATAAAATAAAGTATATCCGGATAGTTTTGGCTACCTTTGCAACCGGCAAAAACACATTGCTGACAATCGGAAAATAACAACAAAATAAATAAACATGAAACTAAACAACATCAAGCAAACATTCCTGGCTGGCGCTGCCCTGCTCTCAACAATCAGCATGAGCGCAGCCGACAGATTTGTGAATTTCAAGCAAGGAGACTTGCTGCTGAATGCCAATAACCGGGTAGGAATCTACATGGACACCAACGACTGCAAAGGAGTGAGCTATGCTGCTCATGCCCTGCTGAAAGATATCAAAAGTGTGAGTGGAGCCACAGCCACCCTCACCTCGGATGCCGGTTTTCTGAAAAAAGCCGACACAGCCCGACCAGCTATCCTCGTAGGCACCATCGGCCATTCTGCAGCCATCGACCAACTGGTGAAACAGAAGCGCATCAACGGAAACCTACTGAAGGGCAAACGTGAAAAGTTTATCATCACGCTCATAGATGGTCAGCTCGTCATCGCAGGCAGCGACCGCCGAGGCACCATCTACGGCATCTACGAACTCTCGCAGCAGATGGGCGTATCGCCTTGGTATGACTGGGCAGACGTACCTGTAGAGCATCACGATTCCATTTTCGTAAACAAGGGTATCTATACAGATGGCGAACCAGCCGTACGTTATCGCGGCATCTTCCTCAACGACGAGGCACCTTGCCTAACGTCATGGGTAAAGAACACCTACGGCACCGGATATGGCGACCACCGTTTCTATCAGCGCGTTTTCGAACTGGTATTGCGACTGAGAGGTAACATGATGTGGCCTGCCATGTGGGGCTGGGCTTTCTACGCCGATGACCCGGAGAACGAGAAGACGGCAGATGAAATGGGCGTAGTGATGAGTACTTCCCATCATGAGCCGATGGCCCGCAACCACCAGGAATACGCCCGCAACCGAAAGGAATGGGGACCATGGAACTATCAGAAGAACAAGACAAACCTGCAGAAGTTCTTCCGTGAAGGCATTGAGCGAATGAAGGGAACTGAACAGATTGTAACCATCGGAATGCGCGGCGACGGCGATGAAGCGATGAGCGAAGAGGCAGATACGAAGCTGATGACCAACATCATCAACGACCAGCGTAAGATTATCGCTGACGTAACCGGCAGAAAGGCTAGCGAAACCCCACAGGTTTGGGCACTATATAAAGAGGTATTGGATTACTACGACAAGGGCATGAAAGTGCCTGATGACGTAACCCTCCTGCTCTGCGATGACAACTGGGGTAACGTGCGCCGTGTGCCGAATGCCAAGGAACGCAAGCACAAAGGCGGTTGGGGCTTATACTATCACGTAGATTACGTAGGTGCTCCAAGAAACTCAAAGATGCTCAACGTAACTCCTGTGCAGAATCCTTGGGAGCAGTTGACGCTTGCTTACGAGAATGGCATCGACCGTCTCTGGATTCTCAATGTTGGCGACCTCAAGCCGATGGAATATCCTATCAGCCAGTTTATGGACATGGCTTGGAATCCACGTAAATACGATGTAAACAACATCACCCGTCATACCCGCGACTGGTGCGCACAGCAGTTTGGTGAATCGCAGGCCGATGAAGCTGCCCGCATTCTTAACCTCATCTGCAAGTACAACGGCCGCTGCACCCCTGAGATGCTCGACAAGAACACCTACAGTCTGGAAAACGGTGAATGGCAGGAGGTGGTAAATCAGTATCTGCAGCTCGAAGCCGATGCGCTGCGCCAGTACAACTGCCTGCCGGCATCCTATCACGACGCCTATCGCCAGATCATCCTCTTCCCTATCGAGATGATGAGCAATCTGCACCAGATGTACTTTGCCCAGGCACAGAACCACGCCCTCTACAAGCAGGGCAATCCGAAGGCGAATGTATGGGCTGATGAATGCGAGCGCCTCTTCAAGCGCGATTCACTCATCTGCGACTATTACAACCATAAGATGGCTGGCGGCAAGTGGAACGGAATGATGACCCAGAAGCATATCGGCTATAAGAGTTGGAATGATGATTTCGAGAAAGATACCTGTCCGGAACTCTTCCGGGTAACCTCCAAGGATGGAGTGATTATCAGCGAAAACAACGGCGTGGTAGAAATCGAAGCTCCTTACTACAACAGCAAGACGGATGCTGCCGAGGCAAAATGGACAGAGATTCCATTCTTGGGCAAAAGCGTATCGGCAATGACTCTGATGCCGTATACCAAGAGTGTAAAGGGAGCCAGCATCACTTACAAGTTTAAGATGCAAGTTAGCAAGACTTCGGATGGCAAGGCATTTAACGGCAAGCAGAAGGTTCGCATTCATGTGATTACCAAATCAACCTTGGATTATCTCAACAAGGGCGGCTTAACCTATGGTGTAAGTTTAGATGGCGCTTCTCCTGTAGAGGTTAACTTCAACAAAGATTTGAACGAGAAGCCGGAGAACATCTACAATATCTATTATCCAACGATAGCCACTCGCATCGTGGACAAGGTGATAGAGCTAGAGCTGCCAGCCTCATCCGATGGCATCCACACCCTCACCCTCACTCCTAACGACCCAGCCATCGTCTTCGAGAAAATCGTGATTGATGGAAGAGAAGGAAAAAAGAGAGTCAAGGTGATTTAAAGGTAGCATATAATAAAAGGTATAGGCACGCACCCACGAAAGGATGCGTGCCTATTCTTTTTACGCAAACTATCACTATCTTCTTATGTTCCATACTTCGTAGCATTCATTTTTACATAAACAATCACAATAGTAACAAATAAATGAAAAAAAAAGAGTATTTTTTAAATCTTTTTTGAGAAATATACGTTTATATGAGTAAAGTTAGAAACATAAAAACAAGAAACGAATGAATATAGACAACCCAAAACTCATAAAACAATTGGAGAGTCTTGTCGACAATCGGCAAGACTGGCTATTTCGTTTTGCCTATATTCGAATCGGGCAACGTGAGGATGCAGAAGATATTGTGCAAGAGGTGCTGCTTGCAGCTTTCAAGAAACTGAAAGAAGGGCAACAAGTGGAAGAGTTGGACCGCTACATCATTCGCTCTGTTAGCAACGCATGCCGAGACTACTTGCGCAAAAATCGTCCGCAAATCATAGCTATCAATGAAGCGGCAAGCATACCTAACAGCAATGGTGACAAACAAATACACGAGGAATTTCTCAGAATATCAAAACTGCTGGAAGATATTCCACAGGAGCAAGCGGAAATCGTAAGAATGAAATGTTACGACAACTTGACGTTCAGAGAGATAGCCGAACTGGAGGAGATACCAGAAGCTACCGTGAAATCTCGCTATCGCTATGCCATCCAACATATCCAACAACGACTCAGAAAGGAGAAAAGTATATGAAAGATCAAATGAACATCCATAATGACAAAGGATTTGAGGATATAGAGCAACTGCTCCAACCTCAATGTGATTTCCATGCCTCCTCCCAAACCAAGCAACAAGTAATAGAGAAGGCAAGGAAGAGCTTGGTCAGCCATCGCACCTTGCGTATCTTTCCATGGATTTGCGCAGCATGCGTGGCTGGCATCATCGCTATCATCCTGCAACCACCCAAGGATACCACTTCTGCGTCGGGCAATGCGACAATGGCTGTGAAAAAGGCTACACAGCCGATGCAAAAAGCTATGATGCAAGAAAAGAATTTGACGGCAGAAAAGGAAAATACAGCAGAAAAAGCCATCACAGAAGAGAGCAGAACATACGAGAAGAAAAAGACTTTCGCCAAGCTCAATGCTCCCAAAAGGAAGGCTAAACCTAAAGCTGAGTTTGGAGATGACATGCCAGACACCGAAGAAAAAGGTCCGGTACTCTTCCCTATGTCAACCTTGCCAGAAGAGCATCTTTTCAAAATGCAGACAGCAGAAGCTCAAGCCACTACAAGCAATGCCGTGCAAAGTGAGGATGACCGCCAACAAATACGGCGAATCACCGTAAAACTCTAAAGAAAGTATATATAATAAGGTATAAACATTAAATAACAAAGAACATGAAAAAGTATGTCATATATTTATTACTCATGATGTTCTCATCAATGGGAGCACAGGCACAAAAGTCTTATTTCAAAGAGGCTTTGGAGAAATTGGTAAGCAACAAGGCGTTCACCATGAATCAATCAGGAGCAAAAAATGAGGTTGGTGACACAGCACAATGGAGTTGGAAAAAATATCGCTTTAAAACTCTCAAGAAAGACAAGTTTCTCAAGGAGCTGGACAGAATCAACAAGGCTTTTCAAAAAGATTGCAATCAGCCTGTAACTGACTTTTACTATATGGCAGATGGAAACAACAACCCACTTAAAACATGGATGAACTTTGACATATCTGTAGGCAACGACCTTATTATGGTTGGAAATTTCTCGGCATATAGCGTCCTTATCAATCGCCAACAAATGGGTCACTCTGGCATGCGCAGAGTCTGTGCCATAGAATGGGGCCATATCATAGAGAATGGTTTGGTTAACGAAAAAGGCTATGAAGGAAACATCTGCATCGTAGAAGGAAAAGCTCCTTTAAACAAGCACCGCGTGGCTGATGAAATAAAACAGCAAACATATAAAGCCCCACAATATACAGTCGATTTAATAATCCCAAAAGACACCATAAACGAAAAGGCAGCTCCTAAAGAAGAGACCAAAGAAGAAAAAGAAGAAGTGCCTAACGAGCAATTGACCAAGATGCTAAAAGATGCTCAGACCAACCTGAAAGGCAACTTTGAGATTATTGGCAAGCGTGACCCTGAACTTTGGGACCGTGGCTATTTTATCTGTTACAAAGACGAAACAGATATGTATGTAGAACCCATCCTTGTGGCTACCAACGGCACTAACTTCTCATACAAGCACGACCTGAAGGACATTACCATGGGAAGAGTGAGAGCACTGATGAAAGATGGAACCATCTGCTCGGAATGGATAGACATTCCTTTTGTACCAGGAGAGATAGCAGAGCTAAGCGTACACAATGGTTACTACAGCCTCACAGGATCAAGTTTCTATAAGCAGTGGGTGGAAGAGGAAAGCAAGAACCATGATGGATGGGACGAGCGCAAGTATACGGATTACGCACTCAGCAATATCCATTCTCCTGGCATCATCTGCTATCTGTTCTATCAGCATTTGATAAAAGGTTCTTCGAATCAAAAGAAAATATTCAAAGCCCTCCCAACAACTCTACAAGAGAATCATGTGGGTCGCTTTATCAAAAAGCATATGAACAATAAATTATAAAAATCTCAACTTTCAGTCACATTCATTTAATACATATGTGATGTAAGAAAGGACATACTGCATAGAACCCAATGCCACCTCTATCAGTTTTGATGGAGATGGCATTTTTGCTTCAAATTAGCGCATCCCCAATAGAGGTAAATTTCAATGCCGACATGAATGAGAAGCCAGAGAACATCTACAGCATTTACTATCCTACGATAACCACTCGATGAGTAATTTCTATCATTTTTACTCATTCATAAAGAGTAATTCTGAGCAAAACCACTCATTCTGAATGAGCGTTTCTTGAATAGCGCCTTTTATTCACCTTCTACCTTGCATCCACTGAACCCCATTTCCTGCGCCTTCTCAGGTACGAAGGTGTAATAGATAGTCTCAGCCTCATCACATACCTCCCCTGCGAATTGCCAAGGGTGAGATGGATGGTAACAATGTTGTGACTTATATGATGCAAGGAAGCAATTATAACGATGCAAGGAAGCAATTATAACGATTGCGTGACATTTGTCATGCGATTATACGACACTTATCATACGACCGGATGACAAATGCCATATAATCACACGACATATACCAATGTATAAATAAACCTAATTTTTTACACCAAAAGATACAAGTTATCACATTATTATATATATTTGCATCATCTTTCATAGAAGACAAAGAATATAGAAAACAACGAACCATCAAACAACAAGAAATATGGAACTGAAATACGACATTTACATGCTCAACAATGCCCAGGGCACAGGAGAAAAGCGCCAATACGTTCGCATCGTGCAGCATGAACCTATGACCGAGAAGCAACTGCAAGAGAAAATCCAGAGCCGCTGCTCACTCACCAAGGGAGATGTGGCTGCGGTGTTGGCAGAGCTTCACGACCTTATGGTGGAAGAATTCTCACTGGGACGCCGCTTTTACATCCCAGAGATAGGCTACTTCTCCATGTCGGCTAGCCTAGAGATGCCAGAGGAGAATCCAGACAAGAAGATTACGGGCAAGGAAGTACGCATCACCGGCATCAACTTCCGACCAGAAGGTAAGCTAATGGAGGAAGTACAGCGCAACGTCCATTTCGTCCGCTCCCGCTATTCCAACCAATCTACAAAATACTCTGAGGAAAAGCTATTGGCGAAAATCAAGGAGTATCTCCAAGAGAACCGCTATATCACCACTCGCATCCTGCGCATCCACTTTGGCTTGACTCCATACATGGCTCAGAAGTGGCTCAACCATTTCTGCGAGAAAGGCATCATGGAGAAGGAAGGCACCCAGCATGCTCCTATCTATTTCTTGAAGTGAAGGGAGGAAGAAATTCTATATTTCAATTTAATCATCATTATTATGACAAAGGAAGAGCTGATAGACAGAATCAACGACATCGAATGGGAGGACTTCGAGGCTAAGGAGGCCAAGAGCGAACTCCCTAAGAATATATGGGAAACCGTAAGTGCATTCGCCAACACTTCCGGCGGATGGATAGTGCTTGGAGTAAAGCAGAATGGCAAGAAGTTTGAAATATCAGGAGTTGACAATGCAGAGAAGTTGGAACAAGACTTCTTGGGCACCTTGCGTTCCCAAAAGTTCAATGAGCCAGTCGATGCCAAGAGCATGCTCTATCATATAGATGGACATAAGGTTTTGGCATTTCATATCGCCTCATCACCCCACAAGCCTATCTACTATAACAATCCACAGAATACATTCATCCGATTTGGCAGTGGAGACCAGCGAGCAACCAATGGTGAGATAACCGCCATGTTTCATAACCAATCATTCGGCATCAAGTCTGAGCAGATACTCTTAGACTCCAATCTCTCCATGCTCAACGAGGATACCATTCGCGACTATCGCAATTACTTCAAGCTATACAGTCCTCGACCTAATCTGATAGGCAATGACATCGCCGACTTCTGCAAGCGCATCGGCATCGCCGATAATGAGGGACATCTGAATTATGGCGGCTTGATGTGCTTTGGCAAAGAAGAATGGGTTCGCCGCTATGTCCCTACGTTTTGGATGGACTTGGTGGAGATTCCTGGCAGAAGCGTGAGAGAAGCACGAACTCGCTATACCTATCGCATCCCAGAGCAAGAGAACCTTTGGGAGTATTTTCAGATTATGATTAGGAGACTGCGCCTCATCGTGGATACTCCATTCATGATGAACGACGAGGGATTCAATGTGGAAGATCGCTCGCAGTTTAAGATTTTGCGAGAAGCATTAGTCAATATGCTCTCCCACTTCGACCCATTCAGCACCATTCACTCCTGCATCCATATCTACACCGACAGAGTCGAGTTCTTCAATGCAGGTGGCTATCCTGTGCCTATATCCCAACTGGGCAACCATCTCTATTCCAATCCTCGCAACCCGATTATCGCCAAGATATTCAGACTGGTAAATCTATCAGAAACCATCGGTTATGGTTTCGACATGATGAATGAGTGGAAAGAAATCACAGGAAATGACGTGACTTTTGAGAGTGATATTTGCACCAGCACTGTCACTTTTTGGCTGGATAGTGACAGAGTTAGTGACAGAGCTACTAACAGAGCTACTAACAGAGCTACTAACAGAGCTACTAACAGAGCTACTAACAGAGCTGAAGGTGATAATACATATACAGATGCAACAGACAAAGTTGTATCCATTCTTAAGTTCTGCAAAGAACCAAAATACAGAAAGGAAATATACGATTTAATTGGTGTTACGTATCAACAATGGAACTTCAAGGCATTCATCGAACCTTTGCTACTTCATGATTATCTGGAACTTACGGTACCAGATAAGCCGACAAGCCCTAAACAGCAATACAGAACAACCAAAAAGGGTTTGTTGTTCTTGGAGACAATATAAACAATCCGACTCTGTCGTTTTGTTTTGATACAGAACGACAAAGTCAACGACAGAGTCAGATAATTCAAGCTCTGCTACTTTTCATGAAATAGTAACAGAGCTAGTAACTATGTTAGTAACCATGTCGGTAACTATGTCAGTAATTATTTTCAAAAAAAGAAAAATTATGAACGATATAAAACTTACATCAGATAAAATAGGGAAAAAAGAAGTTAAGAAACTACGCCAAAAGCTTTTGAAAGACTTTCTTCACACATTTCCTCTGGATTCGCTCCAAGGCATGACTTTGGAGCAATATACCAATTTGAACAAAGATGACTCTTTCTGCTATTGGCTAGAATCTCGCACATACGAGTTGGGATCTATATGGGGTGGCTCATCATATAAATTTGGTATCTATGAATATCGTATTAAGACCAATATTCACAACACAAAGTTTATCAGCGATGAAAAATATGCTTGGTATGCAAGATATAATAAGCCTACAGCTCAAGAAGCTTTCAACGTAGTAAAGAACGCTATCATCAAAATTGCAACAAACGCCAGCAATGGAAACTTTGAGGTTTTAGATACGATCACAGAATTAGGAGAAGGCTACAGATGGAAGATAGCATTCTTATACTCCAACAACCAACTTATCCCCATTTACAAGAAAGACATGCTTGTACAATTGGCAACACATTTTGGTTTAGCAGGAGCTAAAGCTATGCCTATATCAAAACTTCAAGCTTTCCTAATGCAGCAGAAAGGAGACAAGGACATCTTTGACTATTACGAAGAATTGCTTACTATTTTGAAAGAATTAGACTATGTTCAGACTACAGAAGCTACAAATGAGACAGAAGACAATATCAACAAGCAATATTGGTGGCTCGTAGCCAGCCCTAAGATTTGGAGTTTCTCCAAGATGAAGGTTGGTGATATACAAGACTATACTCTTTACAATGAGAACGGCAATCCAAGAAGAGTCTTCCAAAACTTCATGAATGCCAAGAAAGGGGATATTGTCATAGGATATGAGGCCAACCCTGTGAAACAAATCGTTGCCATTGCCGAAATCGACACGCCATCAGATGGGCAGCATATTTGTTTCAAAAAAGTTGAATCCCTGCAATACCCTATCGACTACGCCTCATTCAAGGATGCACCAGAGCTAAAAAGCATGGAATTCATTCAAAACAAGAATGGCTCACTATTCAAAGTTGCCCCTGACGAATATGAGTACCTGATTGATCTCATCAGAGAATCCAATCCAAAAGAAGAAAACAAACAGCTGAAACCCTATACACAAGAGAATTTTCTCAATGAGGTATATATGAGCGAAGAAGACTATACCAAGCTGCGCTTGCTCTTGCAAAACAAGAAGAACATCATCTTGCAAGGAGCACCTGGCGTAGGTAAGACATTCTCCGCTAAGAGATTAGCTTACTCTATGATGGGGGATATAGACGAATCGAGAATCGAATTCATCCAATTCCATCAAAATTATAGCTATGAGGATTTCATGATGGGGTATCGACCTAACGAAGATGGTGGATTCGAACTCAAAAAGGGAGTTTTCTATAACTTCTGTAAAAGAGCCCAAAGTAATCCGGACAAAGATTACTACTTCATTATAGATGAAATAAATCGTGGAAACCTGAGCAAGATATTTGGTGAATTGTTAATGCTAATAGAAAAAGACTATCGAGACACAGAAATTAAATTGGCTTATAATGGCGAAATGTTCTGTGTGCCAAGCAACCTATATATAATAGGTATGATGAATACAGCAGACAGAAGTCTTGCCATGATAGACTATGCCTTGCGCCGTCGATTTAGTTTCTATGAAATGACTCCTGGATTTGACACTGAAGGTTTCAAGAAGTACCAAGAGTCCATAGGAAATGATAAGTTTGATAAAGTTGTCAATGCCATAGTTTCACTCAACCATGACATTATCAATGACGATTCACTTGGTTCGGGATTCTGTATCGGTCACAGTTACTTCTGCTCTTCCAAGCCAAATGACATCAACGATTTGTGGTTGGAAAATATCGTGGAATACGACATCAAGCCAATGCTTAGAGAATATAGGTTTGACAACGATTCGAAGTATCAAACGGCTGTAGAAAGACTATTAGACGCACTCAAATGACGAAAGACAAGAACATATTCATACTCAACATCTACTATATGCTCACTTATGCTTTTCGTGAGCTAAAGCAGAACAACTATGAAGAGATTGCTGGTGAGAATTTCGACAACATACAACAATTGTTTGCCGAAATTCTCATCAAGGGCATCTCATGCCAACTGAAACAAGGTATTTTCAAGCAATATATCATTCGCAAAGACTCACTCCCTACCCTTCGCGGAAAACTTGACTTGAACGCTACCATTCAAAACAAGTTATGCAGAAAGCAAGAAATCGGTTGTGAATATGATGAGTTATCGGAAAACAACATCTTCAATCAGATTATAAAAGCAACTGTCTTTGGTCTTCTCAAACACGGAAACATCAAAAAAGATCAAAAGACCAAGCTAAAGAATCTCATGCTGTTCTTTTCAGGCATCGACATCATCGAACTAAGCACGATAAAATGGAATATACTGACATTTGACAGGAACAACAAATCCTATCAAATGCTACTTTATATCTGTTATTTCCTTACCGAGGATATTCTGATGACAACAGAAAAGGGGAAATACGAGATGAAGTCATTTACTGATGAACACCTTTGTCGCCTTTTCGAGAAGTTTGTCTTAGAATACTATAGGGCTAAACATCCTGAATACAAGGCTCAAGCTGCACAAATAGATTGGAACATCGACCGAGAAGTATCTTCCACTCATGTTCTTCCTATCATGCAAACTGACATATTACTTACTCTCAATGACCGAACGCTCATCATTGACACCAAGTATTATGGACATACCATGCAAGTGCAATTTGACAAAGCGACAATACATTCTAACAACTTGTACCAAATTCATACATATGTCATGAATAAGGACAAACTGCATTCGGGCAAAGTGGATGGCATGTTGCTTTATGCTAAAACAGACGAAGACATCACACCCAATGGAAGTATGAAGCTTGCGGATGGCAATACCATATACTTCCGCACTCTTGACCTCAATGTACCTTTCGCTGAAATAGAGAAGCAATTAGAGGCTTTCGTATCGTATTCAGTTTACTAAAAAGTGCCGATAGTGGTGCCAAAAGTCGTTTTTTAAAGCACTTTTAGCACCACTGTCAGCACTTTTTCCATTGATTTCATCCAATCAATTGGACGGTTTTATGCTTATTTTATCCAATCAATTGGACAAAAAGAGAATCAACCTCTCTGATACTGACAATGGAATCATGAAATAAAAGGGGAAAGTGCCAAATCACTTTCCCTCTTTCTCCTCCATCCATTCTTCCAACACCTTGCAATATTCATCGTTTTGCTCGGCAAATGGCATGTGTCGGGCTCCTACGAAGAGATGCCACTTGGAATCTTGGATACCATCATAAAGTGTCTTTGCTACCAATGGAGTACAGAGGTCGTTGGTGCCACTCATCACCAAGCAAGGCACTTGGATTTCGCCCAGACTGTCGGTGTAATCATAATCACGGAGCGTACCAGTAGGAGTGTATTCATTTGGTCCCCAACCATGGAGATAAGCCTCAGCACCAGCACGCTTCTTCCGGCGAAGACACTCTGGACTATCCTCCGTCACCTCACCGGCACAATGCAGGAGCATGAAGTGTTCATTCGCCTTGGCATACGCCTCGCTCGAAAAGTCATCCTTCGCCTCAGCCTCAGCGATGGCACGCTGGTCTTCCTCCGACATAAACTTAATCATGCGATGTTGCTCACTTGCCCAAAGCTTGCTGCTCGAAAGAGTGCTGCTGAGGATGGCTGACTTCACGCCCTTTGCTTGCTTCTCTATCAGATAGATGATGGCGAGCATGCCACCCCACGACTGTCCCAAGAGATGAAAATGGTCGATGTGGAGATAGTCGATGAGCGCACAGAGTTCGTTGAGCCAAGTCTCAGGAGTCCAGAGTTCGGGATGTCCCTCCACAAATGAGTTGCCACAGCCCAACTGGTCGTACATGATGACAGCTCTACCTGATTCCGCTACCCTATCCAATAGCTCGAAATAGTTGTGGGTACTGCCTGGTCCACCATGCAAGAGGATGATAGGGCTCTTGCCCTCCTCTGTTTTACCTACGATACGATAATATGTTTGATAGCCCATGAAGGGCATATATCCTTCCTTGATTTCCATTGTCTTCAAATGTTTTTATTGTTACCTAAACTGTGTTATCTAATTTTGCTGCTCCTATACCTTATTATATAGTCTTCATTATTCTTCATATTCGGTGGAGTTTTGAAAAGACATGTATATCACATTTATCATGTGCATATATTATAATGTGCAAAAATATAAAAAATATGGCAATTAAACAAATATATCTTGCTTATTTTATCAAAAGAACTTAAATAATTTGGCTGTTTCTAGCTAATGCAATATCTTTGCATTCTAAATAATAATGAAACCAAATAAAAATAGAATATATGTTTAGTGGAATCGTAGAAGAAATGGCTACCGTCGTAGCTATCAGACATGATAAGGAGAACATCGACTTTACCCTGAAATGTTCGTTCGTAGATGAACTCGGCATCGACCAGAGCGTGGCGCACAACGGCGTCTGCCTCACCGTGGTGGAAATCAAGGACGGTACTTATACCGTTACCGCCATGAAAGAAACCCTGGACCGCAGTAATCTGGGACTGCTCAAGGTAGGCGACAAGGTGAACGTAGAGCGTTCGATGGTGATGAACGGCCGTCTGGATGGTCATATCGTACAGGGACATGTGGACGAGACTGCCAAATGTATCGCAATGAAAGACGCTGATGGCTCTACTTATTTTACTTTCGAATATGAGCTCAACAAGGAAATGGCAAGAAAAGGCTATTTCACGGTGGACAAGGGCAGCGTTACCGTTAACGGCGTTTCGCTCACCGTCTGTGATCCTACAGACAACACATTTACCGTTGCTATCATTCCTTATACCAGAGAGAATACCAACTTCTGCGACATCGAAGTGGGAACGGTAGTGAATATCGAATTCGACATTCTGGGCAAATATATCGCTCGACTCAAGAGCTTTGAATAAGCCAGCAAAGTTAAGTACGGACGTTCTAAAAAACATGCACATTTCTTGCGTTTTGCGCACAAAGCAAGACTAAATGGGCATTTTTTTTATAAAATATTTGCGTAAGCCATAAAAAAGTGTTACTTTTGCCCCCGTGTTTTGTCCCAAATTGAACATTGGACAGTAACTTATTGGACGATAGCAAGTCTGACAATCGCACTAGACGACGTACAACTTGAGTACTGAGCACTAACAAACTTAGGAAATTATAACAATAACCATTTTTAAAAATATGAGTTTAAAAATCGTAGTACTTGCCAAGCAAGTACCTGACACAAGAAATGTGGGTAAGGATGCGATGACCGCCGAAGGCACAGTAAATCGCGCTGCCCTTCCTGCAATCTTCAATCCTGAAGATTTGAACGCATTGGAGCAGGCTCTCCGATTGAAAGAGCAGAATCCAGGTTCTACAGTTGGTATTTTGACCATGGGTCCTCCACGTGCTGGCGAAATCATCCGCCAGGGTCTTTATCGTGGTGCTGATACGGGTTGGTTGCTTACCGACCGTCTCTTTGCCGGTGCTGACACATTGGCTACTTCCTATGCCCTTGCTACTGGTATCCAGAAGATTGGTGACGTTGACATCGTGATCGGTGGTCGCCAGGCTATCGATGGTGATACAGCCCAGGTAGGTCCGCAGGTGGCTCAGAAGTTGGGATTGAACCAGGTAACCTACGCAGAGGAAATCCTCAAGGTAGAGAATGGCAAGGCTACTATACGCCGCCTCATTGATGGTGGTGTGGAGACTGTTGAGGCCCCATTGCCATTGGTTATCACCGTAAACGGAAGTGCTGCTCCATGTCGCCCATGCAACGTGAAGCTCGTAATGAAATATAAATACGCTACCTGCCCTATGGAGCGCAAGGGTGATGAGCCTTGGGCCAACCTCTATGAAGAGCGCCCTTACCTCACTCTGAACCAGTGGAGTGTTGCCGATGTTGACGGCGACCCTGCACAGTGCGGTTTGAGCGGTTCACCTACCAAGGTGAAGGCCGTGAAGAACATCGTGTTCCAGGCTAAGGAAAGCAAGACCTTGACCAGCAGCGATGAAGACATCGACGGACTGATGAAGGAATTGTTGAACGAAAGTATTATCGGATAATTTTGAAAAGACAATGAACAACGTATTTGTATATTGCGAGGTAGAAGGCACAACCGTTGCCGAAGTATCTCAGGAATTGCTCACCAAGGGTCGTAAGCTCGCTAACCAGCAGGGCGTGGAGCTCCATGCCATCGTGGCTGGTACCGGCATCAAGGGTCAGGTAGAGGATCAGATTCTCCCTTATGGTGTAGATAAATTATTTGTTTTCGATGCTGAGGGTTTGTTCCCATATACTTCAGCTCCTCATACAGACATTCTCGTCAACCTCTTCAAGGAGGAGAAGCCTCAGATTGCATTGATGGGTGCTACCGTTATCGGTCGCGACCTCGGTCCTCGTGTTTCTTCTTCATTGACCAGCGGTTTGACTGCAGACTGTACTGAGCTCGAGATTGGTGATTACGACGATAAGAAGAGCGGCAAGCACTATGAGGGTCTGCTCTATCAGATTCGTCCTGCCTTCGGTGGTAACATCGTGGCTACTATCGTAAACCCAGAGCACCGTCCTCAGATGGCTACAGTACGCTCTGGCGTGATGCAGAAGAGCATCTACGAGGGTGAGTGCAAGAAGGAAGTAGTTTACCCTGAGGTAAGCAAGTATGTTCCTGCTGAGGACTTTGTAGTAAAGGTACTCGACCACCACGTAGAGGCTGCCAAGCACAACCTGAAGGGTTCTGCCATCGTTGTAGCCGGTGGTTATGGTGTAGGAAGCAAGGAAGGCTTCGACCAGCTCTTCGAATTGGCTCATCTCCTCCATGGTGAGGTAGGTGCTTCCCGTGCTGCAGTAGATGCAGGTTGGGTAGATCACGACCGTCAGATAGGTCAGACTGGTGTTACCGTTCATCCTAAGGTATATATCGCTTGCGGAATCTCTGGTCAGATTCAGCACATCGCCGGTATGCAGGATTCAGGCATCATCATCTCTGTAAACAACGATCCTGATGCTCCAATCAACAAGATTGCCGACTACGTTATCAACGGCAATGTTGAAGATGTGGTTCCTAAGCTCATCAAGTACTACAAGCAGAATTCTAAGTAATCTGCATTACACATTATTTAAACAAGAAAAGCAAAATGGCTAATTATTATACAGACCATCCTGAAATAGAGTTCCACTTGAATCATCCGCTTATGAAGCGTGTTGTGGACTTGAAGGAAAGAAATTATGTAGAAAAAGACCAGTTTGAAGATGCTCCAGTAAACTACGAGGATGCCATCGATAACTACAAGCGATTGCTGGATATTACCGGCGATGTAGCTGCTAACATCATCGAACCAAACTCTGAGGATGTTGACCTCGAAGGTCCACACTTGGAGAATGGCCGCATGATTTATGCCAGCAAGACATTCGAGAACCTCGATGCTACCCGCAAGGCTGGCCTCTGGGGCTTGTCAATGCCTCGTCGTTACGGCGGTTTGAACTTGCCTAACGCCATCTTCTCTATGGCTTCTGAAATCATTGCTGCTGCCGATGCCGGTTTCCAGAACATCTGGTCTCTCCAGAGCTGTATCGATACACTCTATGAGTTCGGTTCTGAGGAGCAGCGCCAGAAGTACATCCCTCGCATCTGCGCAGGCGAGACCATGAGTATGGACTTGACTGAGCCTGATGCTGGTTCCGACTTGCAGCGCGTGATGCTGAAGGCTACACAGGATGAGGACGGCACATGGCGTCTGAACGGTGTGAAGCGTTTCATCACCAATGGTGACTCAGACATCCACCTGGTTCTGGCTCGTTCAGAGGAAGGTACCAAGGATGGTCGTGGTCTTTCCATGTTCATCTACGACAAGCGTGATGGTGGCGTAACCGTTCGTCACATCGAGCACAAGTTGGGTATTCACGGTTCTCCTACCTGCGAGTTGGTTTACAAGAATGCCAAGGCTGAGCTTTGCGGTAACACCCGTCTCGGTTTGATTAAGTACGTGATGGCTCTGATGAACGGTGCCCGTCTGGGTATAGCAGCTCAGAGTGTAGGTGTTGAGCAGGAGGCTTACAACGAGGGCCTGGCTTATGCCAAGGAGCGTGCTCAGTTTGGTGAGAAGATCATCAACTTCCCAGCCGTTTACGACATGCTTTCAAGAATGAAGGCTAAGTTGGATGCAGGCCGTTCACTCCTTTACTGCTGCGCCCGCTACGTAGATATCTACAAGGCTTTGGAAGACATCGCCCGCGACACTAAGCTCACTCCAGAGGAGCGTCAGGAGATGAAGAAATACACCCGCTTGGCAGATGCATTCACTCCATTGGCTAAGGGTATGAACTCAGAGTATGCTAACCAGAATGCATACGATGCCATCAGCATCCACGGTGGTTCTGGTTTCATCATGGAGTACAAGTGCCAGCGTTTGTTCCGTGATGCCCGCATCTTCTCTATCTACGAGGGTACTACTCAGCTTCAGGTAGTTGCAGCTATCCGCTACATCACCAACGGCACTTATCTCAGCATTATCAAGGAGATGTTGGAGAATGAGGTATCAGATGATCTGAAGGCATTGAAGGAGCGCGTGGCTAAGCTCGTAGAACTTTACGAGGCAGCCATCAACAAGGTGAAGGAAGCAAACGATCAGGCAGTTCACGACTTCCTGGCTCGCCGTCTCTACAACATGACTGGCGACATCGTAATGTCTCTCCTCATCCTCGACGATGCAACCAAGGCACCAGAGATGTTTGCCAAGAGTGCCAATGTTTATGTTCGCATGGCAGAGGAGGAAGTTCTCGGCCATTCAGCATACATCCAGAACTTCAAGGCAGAAGACTTGGAGAGCTTCAAGGCGTAAGACATTTATAAGAATAAGATAATCTAAAAAGTCCGTGGGCAATGAATGCTCACGGACTTTTTCATTTTATTTTTTCTTCTTTGTATTACTTCGAGTCATTGTTGGGTCTGCCACAATTTTTTGCTGCGGATGTCTTGCCGTAAACTTATTCGCTTCATGGTTCGACCTAAAAGTTGGTACATAGTCGTACAACTAAAGAGGGTTGCCACTAGGCTCAGCAGTCGGAATCTTCTAGAAACAGGCTTCGTATACTTAATATATTAGTTCATTGAATCTGATTAAACGCCTTTCGTTACTTACCCAGTCGTCTCGGTGCGTTTATTCAGCCATATTAGGCTTTAGCAGTAAATAATAATCTCTTTTTATAATCACAGCCATTCCCGAAAAGTGAAACAAATAACCAAAATCGGAAATAGGGATTTTCCCTTCTACTTTAGGGAATCCTTCTCTTTTTATTTCAAAAGAAAGCTGTACTTTTGCAACCATAAAACAATATAATAACTTATAAAAACAGTATCGCTTATGAAAAGAAATGAAGTAATGGCGCTCATCGCCACAACCATATTGATGTTTGCCGTATGCCTTTCGGCTTCGGCTAAAGGAAAAAGAAACGTGGAGCGGGGAATGACCAAACAGGAAGTAATAGCCATTCTTGGAGAACCTAAGCTCACCAGTTTCGACATGTTTGGGGACAAATGGGAATATGCCAAATATAATAATCTGTTTGGAGATTCCAAGTACATCACGGTCTTCTTCGACAGAAACGGAAAGGTAGTGCAGTACAATACAAGAATCATAGAACCCAACAGCCAGACATCAAATGTACAGCAGCCACAACACCCTACTCCACCCCTCTACGATGGAAGATGTGATCCAGATGGCAGAATGGATTACGGCTATTGTCTCGATGATGCTTCCTTCTCCAAACTATATAATAAGGTGAAGAAGGCAAGCTTTGATGACAACAAGTTCGACCTGATAGAAGTGGCCAGCCTCGGCTGTTATTATTCCTGTGCCCAAACCGTCAGCATGATGAATATATTCACTTTTGGTGACAGCAAGATGAAAGCCCTCAAACTGATGGCTCCCCATATCATAGATTTGCAGAATGCCATTATCATCTATCAGCAATTCAGTTTTGAAAGCGAAAAGCAAAAGGTAGGAGAAATATTAAGAAGCAGCAGAATATTTCCTCAAAACTTGCATATTCAATGAAAAAGCATTAATTTTGCACTCAAAAATTGCAAAATAAATGAATACAAAGATATTATCAAAAGACAAAGACCCGATGGGTGCCGCTATCCTTGATTATCAGAAATCGGGAAGAGCAGGAAGATTACGTGTACTCTCTTCTATGTTCGAAGAGGACGAAATGCCGGTGAAACATCTCTTTAGAAAAGTTGAGGAGATGCCGATGCTGGAGCAGAAGGCCTTGCAACTCACAAAAGGGCGTGTACTGGATATCGGAGCCGGCAGCGGCTGCCATACGCTCGCCTTGCAGGAGAAGGGCTTGGAGGTAAAAGCCATTGATATTTCTCCTCTGAGCTGCGAAGCGATGGAACTGAGAGGAGTAAAGGATGCGGAATGCATCAATCTTTTCGATGAACATCTGGAAACAGGGTTCGATACCATCCTCCTACTGATGAACGGAACGGGTATCGCCGGGAAAATAGAAAACCTCCCTGCCCTCTTCAACCGTCTCAAGGTTTTGCTCAACAAGGGCGGACAGATTCTCATCGATTCCTCCGACCTCAAATATATCTATGAGAATGAAGACGGAAGTTTCGACATCAATCTGAATGGTGCCTACTATGGTGAAGTGGATTATCAGATGATTTACAAAGACATTAAGGGAGACTGTTTCGACTGGCTCTACGTAGATTTCCCATTGCTCAAATCCATCGCCGAAACCTGCGGTCTGCATGGCGAACTCGTGGCAGAAGGCGAACATTACGACTATCTGGCTAGGATTTTCTAAGCATATAAAGATAAAAGGAGTTAAGATGATGGTCTTAACTCCTTTTTATCTTTTCTTTCTATTTAATCGTCGAAATCGTGACGTCCGAGAAATCATTCATATAATCAAGAATCTCCAGCGTATGGAACCCCCGTTTGGCTTTTATTTCGATGCTCGCCTCCACAAATTCTTCCTTAGAAAATCTCCGTTCTTTCAGTTCATAAGAATGAACTTCCATACCTTTCAGCTTGATTTTACTGATGAATTCCTTCACGCTGTCCCTTGATGGAGCAGAGAAATTCAGTTCGATGGTAGAGGTTCCCAACTGCGGTATCAGATAATTCAGCACCTCCAGTCCCATCAACACCATCATCGTAGTAATAGCTGCAGCCACATACATACCCGTTCCGCAAGCCAATCCGATAGCTGCCGTCACCCACAAACCAGCAGCCGTAGTCAACCCCCTGACCACATTCTTCTGGAAGATGATGGTACCGGCGCCCAGGAATCCGATACCCGAAACCACCTGGGCAGCAACGCGCGAGGAATCCTTCAGATCAAAGCCAAATCCATACTGGGAAACAACACAGAAAAGTGCACTACCCAGAGCTACCAGGAAGTGAGTTCGGAACCCCGCCTCCTTGGCACGGTATTCTCTTTCGATACCTATCGCTCCTCCTAAAATGAGAGCCAGAGACAGGCGAACAGACAGGTCTATATAGGTTGCATCCATAAATATCCTTTCTTTTTAAAAGATGAAAGAAGCATCACAAAATACCTCTATTTGATGTTATCAATGCAAATATACAACTTTTCTTTGAAAGAAAGGCGAGAATTTCAAAAAAATAATGTATCTTTGCAACTGTTAGTGCCTATTTCGGCAATTTATTCACAAATACACATTTATTTATATACATGGCAACAGTTGACGACAAGAAGATCATCTTCTCAATGGTGGGCGTATCTAAGATTATCCCACAAAACCAGAAACAGATTCTGAAGAACATCTACCTATCGTTCTTCTACGGAGCAAAAATCGGCATCATCGGTTTGAACGGTGCCGGTAAATCTACGTTGATGAAAATCATCGCAGGACTTGAGCAACCTACCCAGGGTGAGGTGGTTTGGAGCCCAGGCTACTCTGTGGGCTACTTGCCTCAGGATCCTCCGCTCGACGAGAACAAGACCGTGAAGGAAAACGTGATGGAGGGTGTGCAGAAAATCTATGATGCACTCGCAGAATACGAGGACATCAACAATAAATTCGGTCTCGAAGAATATTACGGAGACCCTGATAAGATGGACAAGCTGATGCAGCGTCAGGCTGAGGTGCAGGATATCATTGATGCTACCGATGCCTGGAACATCGACTCCAAGCTGGAGCGTGCGATGGCTGCCCTGCATTGTCCTCCTGGCGATTGGCCTGTAACCAATCTCTCGGGTGGTGAGCGCCGCCGTGTGGCTCTCTGCCGCCTGCTCCTGCAGAAGCCGGATGTACTCCTGCTCGATGAGCCTACCAACCACCTGGATGCTGAGAGCATCGACTGGCTGGAGCAGCACCTGCAGCAGTATGAGGGTACCGTCATCGCCGTAACCCACGACCGCTACTTCCTCGACGACGTGAGCGAGTGGATTCTGGAGTTGGACCGTGGCGAGGGTATTCCATGGAAGGGCAACTATTCTTCATGGCTCGACCAGAAGACCAAGCGAATGATTCAGGAGGAGAAGACTGCCTCTAAGCGTCGCAAGACATTGGAGCGCGAGTTGGAATGGGTTCGCATGGCGCCTAAGGCCCGTCAGGCTAAGGGTAAGGCCCGTCTGAATTCTTACGAGCAGATGCTCAACCAGGAGCAGAAGGAGCGCGAGGAGAAGCTGGAAATCTTCATCCCTAACGGTCCTCGTCTGGGTAACAAGGTTATTGAGGCTCAGCATGTAAAGAAGGCGTTCGGCGAAAAGGTTCTCTTCAACGACCTCAACTTCATGCTTCCTCCTAACGGCATCGTAGGTGTCATCGGTCCTAACGGAGCCGGCAAGACTACCCTCTTCCGCCTCATCATGGGCTTGGATCAGGCAGATGGCGGAACATTCGAGGTGGGTGAGACCGTGAAGCTGGCTTATGTTGACCAGCAGCACAAGGACATCGACCCTCAGAAGACCGTTTACGAGGTGATTTCCCAGGGCAACGAGACCTTGCGTCTGGGTGGCAGAGATGTGAATGCGCGTGCTTACATCAGCCGCTTCAATTTCTCGGGCACCGACCAGAGCAAGCTCTGCAGTGTTCTCTCGGGTGGTGAGCGTAACCGTCTGCAGTTGGCCTTAGCGTTGAAGCAGGAAGGCAACGTATTGCTCCTCGATGAGCCTACCAACGATATCGACGTGAACACCCTCCGTGCCTTGGAGGAAGGTTTGGAGGCATTTGCCGGTTGTGCGGTGGTAATCAGCCACGACCGCTGGTTCCTCGACCGAATCTGTACCCACATTCTTGCCTTCGAGGGCAATGGTGAGGTCTTCTTCTTCGAGGGCAGCTATTCTGAGTATGAAATCAACAAGGCGCGCCGCCTGGGCGATACAGAGATCAAGAAGGGTCGCTACCGCAAGTTGATGGAGGAATAAAGATTCGGAAATGATAAAGAAGAACTCGGTTCTGAAACAATAAAAAACAAAAGAAAAGGTGTGTCTTTGCCTTAAGACACACCTTTTTTTGTTTCTATGCAGCCGTTTTCAAAAGCTTTATCAGATGCAATCAGGACGTTCAGAAAACTGCGTCGCGACGTATCTGGCTGTACGTCGCGACATAATGATTATTACGTCGGGACGTATCAGATGCTACGTCGGGACGTAATTTTTTCTTTGTCGCCAGTTAAATTGCAAAAAAACAAATGAAAAAGCCTAGCATTGAACCGAAAAAAAGGATTTTTGCTCAATGCTCTCTTAGTTTTCACCCCAAAATCCCTCTAAAACACCTATATTTCGCTGGTTTTTATGGCAATAGATGGCAGATAGAACCGAAGAACAGAGAATTGCCATACCCATAATGCATTCGTAATCAAAGAGATAACCTATCAATATGGCAATATGGCAATTCTTTGGCGCAAAAAAATATATATATAAAACAGCATGCCCGACACAAAAAAAGGGAAGCGCCGAAACGACACTTCCCCATGGATTGGATGAATCATATAATCATCTGTCTCGCGACATTTTATTCTGTGTATGCAGTCTTGTAGGCAGAGTCAAAGAACATAGCGCAAGAACCTACGCCAGTCTCATACTCATGCTGCTTCTGACCAGCTCTGTCATACTCCACTACGTAGCCATTGCCATTATAGTCGGGAGTACCTTTATCGCCCATTTTATAAGAGAGCACGAAGATATGACCATTCAATGGGTCGGCGAAGATACCGCATGGGCTCACAGGCATCTCTGAGAGCGTCATCGTCTGTGCTTGCGTACTTCCTGCTACGAGCACACTCACGCTAGGAGTTCCGACATAAGGTGCATTGAGCACGAAGAAATGAGGACCAACCACCTCCACATCGCGTGTTGTTGCAGCACCAGTGGTTACGCATACAGCATAGTTGCCATCTGCCACCTTCTGTGACTTGCCCTCGGCGAAACTCACTGCACGTAGGGCATTCTCGCCATAAGCATTATAAGAAGCATCATAATACTGGTTGTCGAGAACATACAAAAGACCAGCAGCATAATAGATGCTGGTAGGATTGTTCACGCCCTCGATATTCTTAGTCTCTACATTGTCGTTGGAAAGATTGATGCAAGAGATGTTGCCACCACCAGCAGCATAGTTACTGTTGGCAACGTAGAGATTGCCATTGCCGAAGACCAAGCCCTCAGGATAGTTGCCCACCTTCCACTTCTTCTGAAGAGCAAAATCTGTGGTGTCCACGGCAGCTACATAGCCACCGTATGTGGTGAAATAAACCTTGCCACCGTCAGCGATGATATGGCGAGGCTCAGCACCCTCGGCTTTGTCCAGCAGGTCTGTAGTCTTGATTTGCTTGATACTCTGCTTGGTTTTCTTGTCGATTACCTCGATGGTGTTGCTCTGATCTACGGCGAGATAAATCTTGTTGCCATATACGATGCCATCATTGGCAGTATTACCGAGCGAACGACCGTTAGCAGCCTTGAATACTTTCTGTGTGGCTGTGCTTGAAGCATAGTCGATAGCTGTGAGAGAGCTCTCAATTTTGTTATACATGTTACCTGAATTCACGACATAAGCGCCCGTGCTGTACTCCTGGAGATAAGTCTTAGGACCATCGTTGTCGTCGCTACATGATGTCATCACTGCAGTACCCATCAAGAGCACCGCCAAACCTAATAAATACTTTTTCATTTTCTTTTTCTGTTTATATTTGAATCTAATTTGTTACTATCTAGAAGTTATACCCGATGCTTAACATCCAACTGCGGCGAGGCATCGGATAATGCCCTACGAGTTCATACTGCTCCGACAGCAGGTTCTTCACATCCATCCTGACCTTCACACCTCTCAGGGATTTCCCCAAAAGACTCAGCCCGTCGAGCTGACGATAGAGCGTCAACCCCATGTCCCAGTAACCATCCACTTCGGTGCCGTCATAGTGCTCATTGTTGGCCCATCGCTTGCTCATTCCTTGTCCATGGAGCGAGACATTCACCCAGGGATTCTCCCAGCCCAAGGCAATACTGCCCGAGTGCAGAGGGATATAGGCTACTTGATTGCCATAATATTTGGACGAGCGGTCGGTATGGTTCACCACGTGCTGGTAGCTATACGACCCTTGCAGCGAGAGTTGCTGCCCCGGAGCCATCTGCCAGATACCACGCAAAGAGGCATCCGCGCCAACGACATCTACCCGTGCCAAGTTCACAGTACGCCAAACGAACATATTGTAAGGAACGCCCACAATCTTGTCGGTCACCCGATTGCAGTAGCCGTCCAGCGTTGCTTGAATATTCCATCCCTTGTAACGTAGGGATTCGCCGTTTCCCCCATCTCCAGAAGAAGTTTTTTTCCACGTAAGCCCGACATTCAACTGTCGGGTTTTCTCAGGCTTCAGATCTGAACTTCCATAATGGAAGAAATAGTTCTCGTTGAAAGTAGGAACCCGGAAGATGTCCTTGTACGAAGCCCTGAGATAAAGCTCATCGCTGGCAGTACCATTTCCCAGGAGCCGATAAGAAAGCGAAAGCGATGGAGAAAGCCGGCGTGCATCCTTGGCAGCCTGTCCTGCTTTGGTAGGATTGGCGCTGCCTTGCTGAGTCTCTATCTTGCGCCCCACACTGTTGAGGTAAACCGAAGCCAGCATTCTGGTAAGAGCCACCCATCTTCCCTTCGCATATCGGGCGGAGAGCGACTGCAGGATGCCATGTCGATGAGGTCGCAGGTCGGTGGCGAGAGTGCTGTTGAGCGAGTTCATCATCCAGTCGGCAGAGTAATCCACCGCCCAGCCGTCCCCCGGCATCCACATCAGTGCTGCCGAAGTATAAAATTCCCTCTGCCAGTAGGTAGCATCATTGCGCCGATTTGCCACGAGCGTGTCCTGATAGGCAGAGCTCGCCCAGTTCATCTTGGCTTGCACCCTCAGCATCCAACGGTCATCGAGACTTCTGGCTTGCCATCTCGCCTGAGCAAAGGCGTTGCGGTCGTGCAACTGTTCGGCTGTTACATTGGTATAATATCTCACGATGCCAGGCAACTGTCGGTCGTTGTCATAATAGTAAATCTTTGCCCACAATTGGTTCCGGCTCATACCATCGGCTCGTCTGCCCATCATCCAGTGCATATTCAGTTCGCCATGTCCCGAGTTCATACGACTGTTGGTTCTTCGCTCATGGGTAGTATATTTACCATTGTGCAAAATGAAAGGATAGTCGTTTTCGGCATAGGTGTACTCACCCATCGCCTGGAGAGTGAACCTATCAGACAATCTCTGCACATAGCGCAGATAAGGCGAGACATATCCGAAGGACCCCACCTGCAACTGAGTAGAGAGGTGAGGCTGCTTGTCGATGGGAATCTCGCTCATGGTCTCGATGGCAAGCAAAGCTGCCACCGAGGCTTGCCGGGCCGAGATGAAGATGTCGTCGTTGTCGCCAATGGTGAGTCGCAAAGTCTGCACTTGGTCGAGCGAATAACGGGACACATCAATTTCGCCGCCCTGACATTCACTGAGCAGCACACCATCGTAACTCACGCCCGTGTGTCCCGCTCCGAATCCACGCACAGCTACCGTCTTCATTCCTCCAGCTCCACCATAGTCGCGCAGATTGATGCCTGGCATTCGGTGCAAGGCGTCGGCCATATCCGTAACGCCGAGCCTTAACATATCCCCCTTGTCCAAAAGTTGGAGAGGCGATGTGCTCGTAAGTATCCGGTGCTGCCGAGCATTCACTTTTACTTCCTGCAAATGCTCGGTACGAATGGAATCTTGCCCCATACCCACTTGTGCATACAACAGTAGCAAGCCACCGAGACAAAATATCCTCAATGCCTTCATTCATTCTATCTTTTATATTATTATCTGTGTCTCCATCACGAACCCATCCCACGGGGTTGGATAGAATCATCGGAATCTCTTATCCTAAAGACACTCTTTCATCATATTGTTTCCGATGGCAACGGCAGGTCTTCTGACTTGCGTCCTCCCAGCATCTTCTTTTAAGATGCAAAACTCATGGCAAGCGATCTTCCCGAAAAAATGTCAGTGACCATGGTGCTTGCCGCAATAAGACGCTTACAGCAGCGGGACTGTCCGGGCTTCTCACCCGATTCCCTTTTAATCACTACGCACTCATCCTGCCTGAGGCGGCAGAAGGTGGCAGCAAACCAATTGCGGGTGCAAAGTTACTATAAAAAAATGAATAAAAAGATAACTTTATCCGCTTTTTTATTCCAGCAAGGATAAAATTATCTTTTTATTCAGAGTTCAGTTTATTCTTTTACGATTTCCAGGAGTTCTGCGAAATCATCGATGATCCATTCGGCAGAGGCGAGCTGTTGGCGGGTTCCGTTGCCATAAGTCACAGCACAGGCCTTGCAGCCGGCATGATGCGCCATATCCACATCGAAGTTCATATCGCCCACCACGAGAGTTTCATCTGCCGTTCCCTTCATCTCCTTCAATGCCTTGAAGACCATATCGGGTGCCGGCTTCGCATGCTCCACATCATCGCCTGCAACAATGGAAGAGAATATATCCTCCAGCTGCATCTGATGCACGTATCCATCCAGCGAGCAATGGTTTCGACTGCTGGCCATACCCAATACAACCCCACAGCGATGCAACTCTCTCAGGGTTTCTATCACATGAGGGAAGGGCTGTACTTTAATCGTCTTCTTGTTCTCCAGGAAAATCTCGCGATAGGTTGCTGCGCATTCCATTCCCTCCTCAGCACTCATTCCGAAGAGCGAAACGAAGGCCTCATCCAATCGAAGACCGATGGTCTTGGCACAAGCCTCCTCCGATTTCACTTCCAGCTTTCTTGCACGCATCGTATCCTGCAGGGTCTTCACTATGAGACTCTGCGAATCGCCGATGGTTCCATCAAAATCAAAAATTATATACTTCATTATTCTTACCTTATTTGAAAACGGTCACAAAGGTACAGATTATAACTGAAACTACAAAGCAAATTGCTCACGAATTGCCTTTATTATGTTATTACGAGCCACTTCTGGCTTCATCGCCTCATCCAATGGCATTTCTTCAGGAGTAACCTGAACAACTCTATCAAATCCTGCATCCAGCATAGCCTTTCTATCGCTAACTCCGCCCGATACTAGCCATATTTTCTGATTGGTAACATGCTCCAGAATCCTTTGCGGCAACTTCCCCATCAAGGTCTGACGGTCGCTATGACCTTCGCCCGTAATCACGAGATCAGCATCCTGAATGAGCGCATCAACCTCTATTTTCTCTAAAAGCAGTTCAGCCCCTGGACGAGCCTCTGCATTGAAATATTGCAGGAATGCATAACCCAGTCCTCCGGCCGCACCAGCCCCAGGAGCCTCACTCCTATCATATCCGAAATGCTTGGCGCTTACCTCGGCAAACTTCCTTGCCCTATCATCCAACATCTGCACCATCTTAGCATCAGCTCCCTTCTGAGGCGCAAAGACATGAGCCGCCCCATTTTCGCCGCAGAGCGGATTGGTAACATCTGAAGCCAGCACAAAACTGCATTCCCGGCGAATATTCTTCCAGTCGTCGCCCATCGCCTTGAGCATTCCGATGCCGCAATCGGATGTGGCGCTGCCACCCAAGCCCACGATGAAACGTCGCACGCCCCGGTGATAAGCATTCATTATCATCTCGCCCACGCCCCAGGAAGTAGCCTTCATCGGGTTGCGCTGTTCAGGCTCAATCAGAGCCAGTCCTGCGGTCTGCGCAATCTCGATAATCGCCGTATCATCCACGATTCCGTATTCCGCCTCAATCCATCTCATCAGCGCATCATGGGCATGAATCTTCACTCGCTCTCCCTTCATCGCCGAGAGGAAAGCATCGAGCATACCCTCTCCCCCATCACTCATTTCCAGGGTAATAATTTCGGGAGAAGCATCATCTGAATCCAATTTCTTCATTTCAGAAGCAGCATCAGGAGACAATTTCTTTATTTCGGGAGAAGCATCATCCGCATTCCATTCCTTTAATCCCGAAGCAATCGCCTCATTTACCTCTCTGCTCGAAAGGCAACCCTTATAAGAGTCACAAGCTATTATTATCTTCTTATATCCAGCCCCATCCATCAGTCTGAGGCCATCATTTTTCCTATCCATATCCTATTTATATTATATCATTCCAAGAATCATCGCCTATCAAGCGATTCCCCTTTCAGCCCGCAAAATTAGCCATTATTCTTGAAACCACAAACCTTTTTTGGAAAAACTTTCAAAAACTGATGCTTCAGATAAGAGCTGATAGAAAAAAGAGGTTAAAACATTTGGCTATTAAAAAGATTCCTCGTATTTTTGCAGTAGATTTTTCAAAGGTTTTCTAAAGGTTAAAGACTTATGTGCAAATATGAAGAAATAGAAGGTTGGCGACTCTCGAATGGCAAGACGATTCGGGAAACCAATAATGCCGTACACGATGAGGTGGAACGAATCTACCTGGAAGCGTGGGCGAAAGGCATTTCCGTGCCGTATTTTGAAAACGGAAAAACCTATCTTGCTAATCCTGATGGAAGCGATGTAGAAGCAACTCTTGATTTTGCGACACGCGAATATACTATCATAAAACAAGTTGCAGCTCCAGGAAAGGGGAAAATGAGTTACTTACTCCATTAATTACTTCGTAACACCTCTTTTTCTATTAAGATTATGAAAAGAAGACCTGAATTTACAATTATAGCCGGTCCAAATGGAGCTAGCAAAAGTAGGCTTGGAATATTTTATTCTACAGTAAAAGCTTTTGACGGAGACCTTCTAGCAATGTCTCTTCGAAACGAACATCCTGATTGGATAGAGCGATGGATAGATGGAACTGTTATCTCTTCATTGATGAAAGAAAAAGAAGAAGCCATTTCACAAAACAAGAATTTTGCTTTCGAAACGAACTTCTCTACAGATTTGCCAGTCAATCTTGTTCAGGATTTTAAAGATGCAGGTTATAAAATCAGCCTCATCTTTTTCGGCTTATCCTCGAAAGAAGATTCTCTATCTCGTGTTATCCAAAGATACACAATGGGCGGTCATAATGTAAACCAAGACGTGATAGAATATAACTTCACGGAAGGCATCAAACGAGTAAGAGCCTCTCTACCACTTTTTGAAAACATTCTTTTCATTGATGGCACTTCCGATTTTGGCGACATTGTTGCCATTCACATCGAGAAATCAGGCAAGCATCAGATAACAGATCACCCAGCCGAGTGGTTCGACAAATACTTCAAAGAGGCATTCGATGCGCTTGTTGAAGGATAGGAAGAACGGCTTCTTCAGATAATCATTGCCACCCAATTCAAATCCCTCTACCACATCATTCACCGCCGAACGAGCCGTGAGGAAAAGCACAGGGGGACGGACATGTACTTTGGCAGAATCATCGGCCTCTCCCTCACCTATCGTTTCGGCGGTTACAAGGCCAAGCAGCATGAAGAAGTAGATACTTCCAGATTCGGGAAATAAAAACAAGAAAAGCTCGCCAAGACCATCAAAGTCCTGGCGAGCTTTTCTCGTTTCATATACACTATTCAAGTTTCTTTACTTCAATATATTGACATATCCCTTATTCTGTACCAATTCAGAATTTAAATCGATGCATTTCTGAGGAATCGGGAAGACGGTGGTGTAGCCGGAGGATTCACCCTGAAGAGGCGTACGGAGATCGTAGGCACCGGTGAATTTGCCGAAACGGATGAGATCCTGACGACGCCATCCTTCCCATACCAACTCCAGCAACCGCTCTTCCAGAATGTTATCGAGCGTAGCCTTACGGTAAGGCATTCCCACACGGGCACGAATCCTATTCAACTCCTCATCACCATTCTCTCCGTTTCGGACCTTTGCCTCTGCCTTCATCAATAAAGCATCTGCATATCGGAAAAGAACGATGTCGTTACTCTGCAACTTGCCGTCCATATAAGAGGTTCTATCCACCTCATACTTCGCCATCCTCGCTCCAGCCGTCTTGACAAACTTACTGTTGGTCAGGTTTTGAGCCACTTCAAAAGGCTGATACTCCAACGGCTTTCCATTATCCATCAGCAGTTCATGACCATCTACCTTTACCACTCCCGCCACAAAGTTCATCTTGCAACGGGCATCTTCATCATCCTCGCCATAATGATTGGCTTTCATCGTAGAAATCGTGGCACAGGTACCATTCTCACTTCCCCAGCCCAAGGCACCGCCATGCGTATAATGGTAAGAGCGGAAGAGATAATGGAACTGGTTGGTATAGATATTCTTATCCATCGGAATCGTGAAGATATTCTCCTTCGATGTCTCATTATGCGTAGAGAAATTGAATGAATCATCCGACTCCAGGACATAGCCTTCTTCTGCCAGTTTATCACAATAATAAATGCAGGTTTCCCAGGCATTCAACTTCCTGCAGTCCACCTTATCGCCATTACGCAAAGAGGCATCAGAAGCCGGCACAGAGAAATGAATGTCACTTCCCTTCGGACGGCTCGCATAACCCTGGGTCCAGTCATCATACATATAGATTTCTGCATTCAAAGCCAATTTCGCCAACAGAAAGTTGACTACCGGCTGAGTGATGCGACCATAATAATTGCCTTCCTTATTGCTGTGCAGGTCGGGAAGTGAAGGCAATACCCGCTGCAACTCCTGAAAGACAAACTGGAAGATAGAACTGCGATCTGCCTGACCTTGGAACAGGCTGGAATGAAGCTGTTCTGCACTGGAAAGGACAAATGGAACCCGACCGAACATGTCCATAGCATAGTAATAGAACATAGCCCGGATGGCTCTTATCTCAGCCCGATATTCCTCCTGCTGTGCGGCAGAAAGCAGGGCCGACTTGTTGCTGATAATATCCAAAGACTTATTAGCCAGCACGATAACCTTATAAAGGTACTTCCACGTATCATAAAGAGACTGGTCATCGGCACTCCACCGATGCTGGTACATGGCATTCCAGAGGCCACCATCATACCAGTCGCCGCCTCGAATCGGAATCATCGCCTCATCGGTGGTCAGCGTATTATAATCGTAAATGCCACGGCAGGTGCCCTGGATGCCCTCACTCTCGTTAGCTCCACCTATATAATTATAGAGAGAAGCCACGGCATTGATATAAATATCAGATGCAGAGCCATAGATGGCATCCTCGTCCAACTGATCCTTAGGATGTTCGTCCAGGCAGGATGTCATAGACAATGCCGCCAGCAGCAGAAATAAAAATCTATATCGTTTCATAACTTTCTGATTTTAGAATTGAACACTTAAACCCAATGAGAAGGTTCTGTAAACAGGATAAGTCCGCTTATCATCAATACCCATCGTACTGTTCACCACGTAGCTGTTAATCATCGGAGTCAAGCCGCTGTAACTGCTGATGGTGGCAAGATTGTTGACACTCGCCGAAACTCTGAGCGACTGCACCACGCCCTTTCGGATAGGGATATCATAGCCCAGCGTGAGATTCTCAAAGTTGAGATAATCGCCCTTCTCCAGCCAATAATCAGAAACATTCTGGTCAACGATATTCTTCTCAGGAGCTCCCTTCAGCACATTATAATCCGGGAAACTCGACATATTGGTGTAGGCTAAGCCCGTACCATTGAATATCTTATGTCCGAAGGCTCCGTTCATCTGCAATGAAAGATACCAGTCGCGATAACGGAAACTGATATTGGAACCCAACGTTACTTTAGGAGTAGCCTGACCGGCAATATATCTGTCACCGCCATCACTCAAATCTACGGTTCCGTTCTTGTCCAAATCTTCGATATCATAGCGGTAATGCCCATTTCCATCTTCTATAATCCCCTTGCAATGAGGAAGATAGAATACCCCCAAAGGCTGACCAACTATCTGATAGACCACATTGTTGTAACCACCATGCTGACCGGCACCCGACAAGGCACCCATCGCAGTAATATCGGCTGCCGACATCTGCATTCCGTCATATTCACCACTCAGCGAGAGGAGTTTGTTCTTCTGCCAGGAGAGATTCATATTGATATTCAGTTCCATGTCCTTCTTCTGGATAGGAGTGAAGGAAACGCCGACCTCCAAACCCTGGTTGCTCATAGAACCCAGGTTTGCCAACAGTTTATCATAGGCAAAAGGCGGAACCGGCACATCATAGGCATAGAGCATGTCGGTGGTCTTGGAATAGTAATATTCTGCCGTCAGAACCAGCCGGTTGTTCCACAATCCCAAATCAGCTCCGATATTCCAGGTAGCGCGGGTTTCCCACTTCAGATCAGGATTATTATTGCTAATCATTCCCATCGTAACCGTAGGAGAACTGTTCACCGAAACAATTCCATTCTGCCGTACCGTATTCAAAGTGGTATAAGAAGATATTCCGCCAAGATTACCTGAGCGTCCATAGCCCGTACGCAGTTTCAGCATGGTAATTTCATTGAGAGAACGGAGCCATTTCTCCTGCTTCATATCCCAGGAAAGAGAGACGGATGGGAAGAAACCCCAGGTATGGTCATTACCCACCATCGAAGAACCATCGCCACGCATGGAAACCGAAAGACTATACTTATTATATAAGGTGTAGTCGACATTGCCCATCACAGAAGCCAGGGTCGGATCTTCGTACTTGCTGTCTGTCCCACCGAAAGGCCGTGATGCAGCAGCACCTATGTTATGGTAATACATGTCGTTGTTGGTGATTCCCTTCGCAGAAGTCCAGAATCCCGTTCGGATATCCTTCTGATATTCTGCACCCACCATTGCCTTCAGATTGTGGATTCCCCACGAATGCTGATAGTTAAACGATACATTGGCAAGCCATTCCTCGCTCTTGAACTCCCCACGATAGAGATTGCCCTGCGCCCAAACCCAGGTAGGACAGAACTGGTTGTTCTCGTTGGAAGCATAACTGTATGCTCCGAAGGCAGAAACACTCAGAGAATTTGTCATATCATAGTTCAACTTCAGATGAGCATTGAAGTTCATGTTCTTCGTATCATTACGCTCCTTGAGCACGGCACCGGGAGGATTCACCTGAGATGCAGCCCCATTCTTCACCCAACTGCCGTTCAACTTATCATAAGGATAAGTAGGATTCATGGCATCGGCAGAATAGAAAAGCGCCTGACTGTCGAAGATATCATTGTTCTTGAAAGACGAACCGAACACGCCGAAATCTCCCGTCAGTTTATCGCCAAACGCCTTCTGGGTGACATCAATCTTAGCCACCAGATTACGATAGCCCTTGCTCCGAATAATCGTGTTATGGTCGATATAGCCAAAAGAAGCGCGGTAGTTGCTCTGCGGAGTGCCACCGCTGAAGGCCAGATAATGGTTCTGGATATTTCCGGTTCGGGTAATCGCCTTGCGGAAATTGGTATCATATCCCTTATTGTTATACTCCAGCCCATACTTCTGTGCAGCAGCTATGTATTCGGCGGCATTGAGCATCTCCATACTTTTGTACATCGCCTCTATACCATAGTTTCCCTCGTAAGAAATCTGAAATCCCTTACCCGTACCCTTCTTGGTCTTTACCTGGATAACGCCCGAAGCACCACGGGAACCATAGAGTGCCGTTTCGCTGGCATTCTTCAGTACTGTAAAGCTCTCTATATCGGCGGGATAGATTGTAGCAAGCGTCGCCACATCAGAAGTAACACCATCAATAATCACCAGAGGATCATTGCCGCCCATGATAGAAGTTGTACCGCGAACCCGGACGGAGTTCAACATAGCAATACGGTCAAGACCATTGGTAGTGACGTTAACACCTGCCGTCTGTCCGCTCAAGGCATCCAGGGCATTATTGAGCACGCCCTTCTTCAGAAGTTCAGGCTCCACTACACTCACCGAACCTGATAAGCGCAAGGAATCTAAGCCTTCGATGTTCACAGACTGAGCACAGAGGGTTTGGGGTGCAAGAATCATCGCACCCATCGCATAAAATATGGTTTTTAAGTTCTGTTCCATAACTATTTCATCGTTGAGTCAAGGTTCAAATCGATTTTCGATTGCAAATATAATAAAAAAAAGTGATTCAAAGTCCATTTCCTTGAAAAAACTTCAAAAAAACCGCAGGCTTAAGAGTTAAGACAGAAGAAAAGCTCGCCAAGACGTTCAAAATCTTAGCGAGCTTTCTCTTTTTATATCAGCATTTTATTTCACTTTTACTTCTACCACATTCTTCGCAGCCTCAGCACTCGAACCACCTACGAATATCTGATATTTGCCGGGAACCACACGCATGGTATTGGTCTGGGAATCCCAACCCTCGAAACTCTGGCGAGGCAGACTGATGGTTACCTGCTGCTTCTCGCCCGCCTTCAAAGTAATGCGCTTGAAGGCTTTCAATGTCTTGATAGGACCCTCAGCATCATCCATTCTACGGATGTAAACCTGCGCCACTTCCGTTCCTTCCCTATTGCCTTTATTAGATAAAGAGAAGCTCAAGGAATAAGCCGATGAATTCTTCACTCTTCGTTCTTCAGTCTTCACTTTCTTCAATGTAGGCTTTCCATATTCATAAGATGTATAGCTCAATCCATGACCGAATGGGAAGAGAGCCTCACCCTTGAAGTAACGGTAGGTACGATTCTTCATCGTATAATCAAGGAAATCTGGGAGATCGGAAGTACTCTTATAGAAGGTTACCGGAAGCTTGCCCGATGGATTCACCTCACCGAAGAGGACCTTTGCCACGGCTTCACCACCCCGTTCGCCCGGATACCAAGCCTGAAGGATAGACTCCGCATTCTCGGTTTCAGGAACCATAGCAATGGCACTGCCCGAACAGTTGACGAACACCACTCGCTTGCCAGCCCGATGCAACATCTCCATCACCTTGCGTTGAGCCTGAGGCAACTCGATGTCGGTTCTGTCGCCACCCTTGAAACCCGGCTCAGAAACCTTCATCTCCTCACCCTCAAGACTAGGAGAGATTCCACCAACGAATACCACCACGTCAGCATCGCCAACCTCAGCCAGAAGCTGAGACTCGGTTGGCGTATAGTTCTTCACAATGTCAAACTGCATCACCGCCATATCGGTCTTCTGGAAATAATCCACCTGAATTTTCACCGGCTTTCCAGCCTTTACGGAAATTGGCTTGTTGAGCATCTGTACACGGGCACGTCCCTTCCATACATCCGCCACCGTATCGCCATCAATGATGAGCCGGTAACCATCATCGCACCCCATTCTGACGTTCAAGGTTTCATCCTTTTCCGGAGTAAATACGCCCTCGTATCGGGCAGAGAAATTGGTAAGGTTCACGCCCGGTGCAAAGACGGTATTTCCGCCATTGCTCTGGTTGATAGGCGAAGTCATCATGGCTGTAGCCACCGGCTCGCCCTTCATCTCGGCATTGTTCCAATAAGTAGCCTTCATGCCTTTGCTGCCATCGGTAGAAGTCAGGAGATTGAATTTGCTTTCCGTCACCTCATTTCCGGTCAACGTGCAGGCAGGAATATACTTGGCATCCTTTACATATTTTCTGATGCCCTGCAGGATGGTTGTGGTAGAAGTAGGATAACCCGAATAGTTGCCCCACTGCATGATGGAATCGTTGGCATTCGGCCCCATCACGACTATCTTCATTCCTGCTGATTTCAGCGGCAGGAGATTGTTCCGGTTCTGAAGAAGCACGATTCCCTCTTCTGCCATCTTCTCTGCCAAATCCTTATGCGCCTTGCTGGCGATGACGGAAGATGGAATCTGAGTCCAAGGCACGTTCTCGTCCTGATCGAAATCACCCAGGCGGAAACGGGCTATCAGCAGGCGCTTCAAGCTCTCGTTCACCTTTTCCTCGCTGACCATTCCCGTCTTCACCGCCTCAGGAAGCGAACGGTAAACGCTTCCGCATTCCACGTCGGTTCCGGCACCAATTGCCTGCGCCGTAGCCTCAGCCGGAGTCTTCGCCGTACCATGTCGGCCAGGCACATAAAAGTCGTTGATGGCTCCGCAATCGGAAGTAATCAATCCCTTGAATCCCCATTCATCACGAAGAATCTGTCGTTCATACCTGGCATTGCTGCAGCATGGCGCTCCGTCAATCCGCTGATAGGCGCACATCACCTCTGCCACATTTCCATCCTGCACCAGCGATTTGAAGGCAGGCAGATAAGTCTCCCACAAATCCCGCTCAGGCAAATCCTCTACATTGAAACTGTGTCTGTTCCACTCCGGACCGCTATGTACGGCAAAATGCTTGGCACAGGCTAGGAGCTTGACGTATTGGGGAGCCTGTGAGGAAGGCGTAGCCAGAACTCCCGGAGCCGACATCGGTTTGCCATCAAAGGTCTGTCCCTGCAATCCATTCACCACAGCAAGTCCCATTCTTGTGGTCAGATAAGGATCTTCTCCATAAGTTTCCTGTCCACGTCCCCATCGTGGGTCGCGGAAGATATTGATGTTCGGAGTCCAGAAGCTCAGACTCTGGTAGCGCTTGATGTTGCCGCTTTTCTTCGCCTCCTGCGCCTTGGCTCTTGCCTCATCGCTCACGGCAGTAAACACCTTATATAATAAGGTATCGTCCCACGAAGCCGCCATGTGCATCGTGATAGGAAAAACGGTAACAAATCCGTTTCTTCCCACTCCATGCAGCGCCTCGTTCCACCATTGAAACTGCGGAATGCCCAATCGGGCGATAGCCGGAGAAGTATCCATCATCAACTTCGTCTTCTCTTCCAGGGTAAGACGGGAAAGCAAATCGTTGGCTCTAGCCTCAGCAGAAAGGTTAGGATTCTGATAAGGAAGAAGCTGCTGTGCGCTGGCAGAAAGCGACATCGCCATCAGCATCGCCATAAAAATTAGTTGTTTCTTCATTGATCTTATATTATTTATTCCATTTATGCTTTGATTTTTAAGTTGGTGACAAAGTTACACTTTTTTGTTGAGATAACCGCATCATCTGGCAGAAAAGTTTAAAATATTTATCCTTTCGTGCCAACATTACCACTTTCAGTCCGCTGGCACATAAGTTGCAAAAACAGAGAGTGAAAGCTGAAGCTAAAAGATAAAGGGGTTCGGAAGAACAACGGAGTTTCGAGGCGAAAGCAAAAAAATAACAAGAATATTAACAAGCAGAAATCCCGACGGAGCCGTAAGGAACCGAGAGGACGAGTAAAATAAAATTTGGAGGTTTTAATTATGTTGTTAGCACGTAGAAATAATGATTCAGATTGGTTGAGTAACTTCTTTGATGATACTTTATTCAATACCGAAGTAATGTCACGTATGAATGCTACTGCTCCTGCCATTAACATCAAGGAGACAGATAAGAATTACATCATGGAGGTTGCAGCTCCTGGCTTGAAGAAAGAGTGGGTTCGTGTAAACATCGATAACGATGGTAATCTGAACATCGCCATCGAGAACAAGATGGAACACAAGGATGAAGACAAGCACGAGCACTATCTGCGCCGCGAATTCTCTTACAGCAACTACCAGCAGTGTTATACGCTGCCTGAGGATGCTGATCGTGAGAAAATTTCAGCAAAGGTAGCTGATGGTATACTCGAGGTCGAGATTCCAAAGCTTACTCCTAAGGAGGAGGCTAAGACTACAAAGAATATAGAAGTCAAATAATCATCTCCCATAAATGATGGAGGCAGATTCCAAAGCAATTTGGAACCTGCCTTTTTTTGTGCCCTTACCTGAACCATCGCATTTTTCATCTACCTTATTATCATGATTTTCATGGAGCAGCCGAAAGTTTTTTACCATAAATCTTTTTTCTTCCATAATTAATATGTAATTTTGCAGGCAGAAAAGCAGATATGAAAGCTTCTGCTTATAGAATTCAGAACATTTATATAAGAAACAGATGAAGAAAACAATTCCAGTAATAGGCATGGCTTGCAGCGTATGCTCTGCCAATGTTGAAAAGAAACTGCAGTCGCTCGAGGGCATTAACTCCGCCTCGGTTTCCCTGGCGAGCCGAACTGCCCTGGTAGACTATAACCCCGACATCATTTCTCTGGAAGATATGAAACGGGAAATCAGCAACGCCGGCTACGACCTCGTCATCGAAAACGACAGAAGCGTGGAGGAAATCAACCGCCGTGAGTTCACCCTCCTGCGCCGCCGAACCCTTGCTTCCTGGCTCTTCGCCATTCTGACCATGTGTTTCTCCATGGGCTGGATTTCCCTGGGTATGGAACAGAATATGATTTCAGATGGCGTTGCCTCGGCTCATCATACCAGTTCCTTCGCCAACCAGATCTGTCTGCTCCTGGCACTCGCCAACCTGCTCTACTGCGGCAAACAGTTTTATGTTTCCGCTTGGAAACAGCTTTTACATCATACGGCAAACATGGATTCGCTCGTAGCACTCAGCACCCTCATCGCCTTCCTCTTCAGCACCTTCAACACCTTCTTCGGAGAAATGGTATGGGGAGCAAGAGGCATAGAATGGCACACTTATTTTGATGCTTCCGTGATGATCATCACCTTCGTGCTGACCGGAAGATGCTTGGAAGAAAAGGCAAAGGACAGTACGGCGAGCAGCATTCGACAACTGATGGGAATGCAGCCGAAAACCGCCCGACTGGTGACTTACGAGAAGATAGAAGGCACCAACGACTACAAGATGGAGGAAGTGCCGATTTCCACCATTCAGATAGGCGACATGATAGAGGTAAGAGCCGGCGAAAAGATTCCGGTAGATGGCGTGGTTACCCAGGCAGAGAGTTTCATGACTCCCGATGCAGCCTATGTAGATGAAGCGATGATTAGCGGCGAACCGACTCCGGCGATGAAAAAGGCAGGCGACAACGTGCTGGCTGGCACCATTCCGAGTCAGGGAAAGCTCCGCATGAGAGCCAAGCAGATTGGCGAGAACACCGCCCTGGCGCACATCATCCGAATGGTTCAGGAGGCGCAGGGCAGTAAGGCGCCCGTGCAGCGCATCGTGGATAAGGCGGCTCTGATTTTCGTTCCAGCCGTGGCAGCCATCGCCCTCATCACCTTCCTGGTATGGTGGCTGATAGGCGGCAACGCTGCTCTTCCGCAGGCCATTCTTTCAGCCGTAGCCGTATTGGTCATCGCCTGTCCTTGCGCCATGGGCTTAGCTACTCCTACCGCCCTGATGGTAGGCATCGGCAAGGCGGCACAGAAGCAGATTCTCATCAAGGACGCGTCGGCACTGGAGAATCTCCACAAGATCAACGCCCTCGTCATCGACAAGACCGGCACCCTCACCATTCCTAACCAGAACATCGATTTCACCAAACAGGAGGATTTGGATCTGGAGACGAGAGAGACCCTCAAGCCTCATGCCCAGGAAGCGATGAAGCAGTTGCAGGAAAGGGGAATAGAGGTCTATATGATGAGTGGCGACAAGGAGGAAGCGGCTCACTACTGGGCAGAGAAAGCCGGCATCAAGCATTACCAGAGTAAGGTGCTGCCTGGCGACAAACAGGCATTGGTAAAGAAACTTCAGGACGAAGGCAAGCAGGTAGCAATGGTGGGCGACGGAATCAACGACACCCAGGCCCTGGCCCTTGCCAACGTGAGCATGGCGATAGGAAAGGGAACGGATGTGGCGATGGATGTGGCGCAGATTACGCTGATGAGCGACGACCTCCAGGCGCTTCCGGAAGCCGTAAAACTGAGCCAGAAGACGGTTCACATGATTTGGCAGAATCTCTTCTGGGCGTTCATCTACAACATCATCTGCATCCCGCTGGCAGCCGGAGCCCTTCATATCTTCGGCATTGATTTCCAGATAACCCCGATGTGGGCAAGTGCCCTGATGGCCTTCTCCAGCGTAAGCGTAGTGCTTAATTCGCTGAGGTTGAGAATGGCGTAAAATGATAGAAAATGGCAGGTTCCTGATGCGTTAATTGGGAACCTGCCATTATTATATTTTCCTCCCTTTCAAGCATACCAAAATACACCTTTCTTTTACAGAGAAAGAAGGAGAAAAATGCTCTTAGGAGCAAGAAAAAGTGGTTCCGATGGCACTTTTCCTCCCTTCAGAAGGCAAAAATAAGAGGGGTAAAAGGTAGGATGAAAGGGGAAAAACGAGGAATTTCTTGATATATTTTTGTCAAGATTCTAGTAAAAAAGCAAGAAAACTGGGGTAGAGAGAAGATGAATATGTGCTGTTCCTACAATACAAAACATGGTACAAGCCGAAGCTATAATATAAGCTAATTTACTGATTACCATTATATTACAATCATCTATCTCTTCTTCTCGAATAACTATCAGAAGCCTAATCCGGTCATTATCGGTCACGGTCATTTTCGGTCATTTTCGTTTTCGGGGGCGCAAATCTCCCCTATAGTATTATATAAATATATTTATATATACTATAGACCCAAATGACCGAATCATTTTTGAAAATGACCGAAAATGACCGTGACCGAAAATGACCGTTTTCCCAACATCAAAAAACGATTCCAAAGGCAGTTTTTGCAATTAGATGCACAAACCGAAAGCACTTATACCTCTACACATCAGCTACTTACGCACTATTTTTCAACATTCTACCGGAAAAAGCTTGCTTTCTGCTTAGAATTTTTGTATCTTTGCACCGGCAATCGAAAGAACAGCCTTCTTGTGCCAAAAGTCGGCCATCTATGATGACCGAGGCTGGTCTTAATAGATGGCAGGCGCCGGTCATCAATGAAGACCACAAAAATGGGCAGAGAACGGCTTTCTGGGGAATTGTGATTCAAGGAACTCTTAAACGCAGACTGAGCATGATCAACTTCAAGAACTTTCAAAACTTCAAGAAAGACTCCAGCATTACAAACAAGTGGGGAGAGTTATTCCTCCCCCTCTACCTTGCAGCTGTCGAACCCCATTTCCTTGGCTTTATCAGGACCAAAGGTAAAGTAGATGGCTTCGCCCTCATCACAAACCTCGCCTTTGGAGTTCTCCAGAGTCAGGTGGATGGTAACGATGTTGCGGCGCTGGCTGGCGATGTGACCACGCACCGTAATCTGCGAATCGGTTGTCATCACAGGCTTCTTGTACTTCACGTTGAGCTGCATCGTCACACCCGTGGTCTGCAGTTTGCGGTTGATAACCCAGCCTGCCACTTCATCCATCAGCATACTGATGATTCCGCCATGCAGGGTGTTGATCCAGCCCTGGTAATTCTCGCCGGGATTCCAGATGGTAAGCACATCCTCACCCTCTTCCCAAAACTCAAGATGCAATCCTACAGGATTGTTTGGGGCACAGCAAACGCAGTTGTAACCCTCCTTGTTCAAATATGGATTTAATATCTTCTTCATTTTCTAACTTTTTTAAACAATGCAAAGGTACGAATAATATCTGATAAGACAAAGTTTTTAAAAAATATTATTGTTGGTAGCCGTTTAATACCTAAAAATAAGGACTGAACAGAACCTTCCATCCATATAAGAGAACCACAATACCTAGAAATGAGGATAGCAAAGAGCCTTATTTATTTAGATTAAATAAAAATACTAATTATTAAGTATTGCAGGATTTTAAAATATCAAGTATCTTTGCAGCGTGAATTAGAAAGATGCTCGCAAGCGGCGGGCAAATGAACAAGAAATTATACAAAACATAAAGAAATGAAGAGAATTATTTTTATTATTTTAGGCTGCATCAATATTTGCCTTGCTTATGCACAGAGCTTTAACGGACAATATATTTCGGAATGGCAATGGGACATGAACAGGAACACCAATTTGATTAATCAGCTGAGATTGGAACTGAGTGTTCCGATAGGAAAAGGAAAGGATTCGTTCGAGGCGGCTACGCTGCATGTGGCAAAGACCAACGATGGCATCATTGATGACTGGCAGGGATTTTCGAATATAGATGCAGACAATAACTTCGCCATGCTTGCCGTGTTGGGCTACATGCACGAGTGGAATTCGGGCCATCTGTTTGTGGGTGTGAGAAACGTGAACGAGGATTTCTTCACCTCTGATGTTACGGCACTTTTCCAGAACAGTTCTGAGGGAATCTTCCCTACTGTTGCATCCAGCTATCCGATAGCCAACTATCCGTATTCGGGGCTGACCCTTTACTTTGATGTAACCAAGGGGGGATGGACTTTCAGAAACAGTCTGTATAATGGTATGGGCTATAATGGTTGGAAAGCCCACGACAATCCCTTCCTGGTTCGCCCGAAGAAGGATGGAATCTTCAACATGTCGCAGTTGGAGTATGAACATAAAGGTGGAAAATATTTTGCGGGTGCTGCCGTCCATACCCGTCAATATCCGATAAACGAGGATGGCGATATGGTTTCTGCCGATGAATCCAAGGGCAAAACAACCTGTGGCTGGTGGATTTACGGAGAGCAGAGCGTTTGGAAGGCTGGCGACAAGAACATTTCGTGCATGGTACAGTATTCCGAGAACACCAGTCATCAGAACGCCTGCTACCGATACGCAGAACTGGGCGGTGCCTATCAGGACGAGAAGAACGAGTGCGGCCTGTCAGGTCAGTACGCCCGCTTCCAGCAAGGTTCGGAATATTCGTTGGAAGTAACGTGGAAAAGACAGCTGACGGAATCCATATCCCTTCAGCCATCGTTCCAATACATCAAAAACGACAATGGAGATTTCACGGCACTCAGTGCCCGACTCTATGTCAGTTTCTAAAGGAAAGAGAAATTTATCAAAAAGTGTACATCGTTTGACTTCAAAAAAACAAACGATGTACACCTTTTTTATATGGTAAAATAGCAGCTACCTACTATTCGGAATGAAACTATAACATCTGAGACAATTCCCATGCCCTCACGTGCGTTATGCCTTTGCGAGAAGGCAACTGGAGATCATCAAGCGACACTACAACTTTTTCATAGTTATCTGCTATACATTCCAACGGAGCATATTCACGCTCTATTGTCTGCTCATCTACAAGCATATAAGTGGCTTGTACATATATGGTACGATCGTTTTTGATGGCAACGAAATCAACCTCTTTATCCTTAATGCTACCCACATATACATCATATCCATGACGCAACAACTCTAGATAAACAAGATTCTCCAACAGATACCCAGCTCCATAGCCGAATCCGGCATAGAGATAATTTTTAAACGACAAATCGTTCATATAGTATTTACAACTGCCAGAAAGGATCTCCTTCCCTTTGATATTGTAGCGCAAAGCACGATGTGCAAGATAAACTTCTTCTATATATCCCAAATATAGAGATACTGTATCATACGAAGTCTTGCGTCCTTTGCTTTTTATGAAGTTGGTAATATTGGTAACAGAAAGAAGATTGGAAGAATTATTAACCAGATAGGCAAACAAATCTTCGAGCAGTCTTACATCGCGAATCGTATATCTGCGTATGATGTCTTTCAGTAATACCGTATCCTTCAATCCCGAAATATAGTTACGCTTTACATCGGAAGACTGGAAATGCACGAGTTCAGGATAACCACCATCCGCCATGTACTGCAAATAACTCACTCTGTCGGCAGGAAGCTGATGAATACTCGCATATTCCTCGTAAGACAACGGGAATATGTGAAATTCCACATATCTACCAGATAGAAGAGTGGATAATTCTCCAGAGAACATCTTTGAATTAGAACCTGTGATAAATATCTCGTAATCTTCAGTATAATCTTGAGACAGCGAGTTGACTACACGTTCCCAACCATCAATATCCTGCACTTCATCTATAAAGATATAGATTCGTCCTTCAGGCTTTAATTCCTCCCGATACAGACGGATAAAATTGTCCAAATCCTTATAGTTCTCTATAAAATCGAACGCCGTCAGTTCTCGGTTGATAAAGACAATATTATTGCTGCTGACCCCCTGTTGCACAAGATGCATGGCAGTTTGACGCAATATATAACTTTTTCCCACACGTCGCTGCCCCGTAAGTACCTTCACCACCTTGCTGCCAAGATATGAAGCGACACTTTCGGTATAAAGTGGACGAGGAAAACCGCAATCGATGGTGTTACCGAACCAAAGATTATACTTCTTTACTGATTCTATATTTTCGTTCATACTCGAATTTTTGTGCAAAGATAGCATTTTTTTCGTGTATAGACGAAAATATCTCTGTTTTTAACAAGATTTTCGTCTATAGACGAAAATTTCCTTATTTCCATCATTTTTTCGTCTATGGACGAAAATTTTGAAGTATCGAGATTATTTCAATCTTATTTCCTTGCTATCCATTTCGGCAAGACCAGGGTGCCCATCACCAGGAAGGGGTAATAGAAGATGGCGCGCCAGAGCATGGCGGCAAGGATGGCTACTGAGGCATCGGGCAGGAAATCGGCATAATAAAGGCGGAACATCAACTCTGCCACGCCACTTCCGCCAGGCGTAGGACTCAGGATGGAAATCATCCACATCACCCATTGGCGGCACCAAGCCACCAACATGTTGCCCTGACAATGGAAGGCAATGAGAATAGCTACCACGATGGCGAATCTCGACAGCCACGCCAGGGAAGTATAACCCATCAGCTGCAGCCAGAATCTTCCGCCCTCCAGCTTTGCCTCCTCCGAAGCCATCGTCATCTCCTCGGAAAACTTCTCTACCTTGGGCAGGAATCTGCGAAGGAAAGGAATCTTGCAGCATCCCTTCAATACCCAGCCCAGAATCTGAGGGCGATGCAACAACAAGAGGTAGAGGATGGCTGTCCAGACAGCAACGATAAGGGTGCTGACGATGAAGATAACCTGCACTCCGCCCTTAATCCATTCGTTCGTAGCATCCACAGAAATCCCCACTCCATCAGCCAAGCTGAACAAGAGATGCGATGGAACACAGAAATAGAGCAACACGCAACTGATGGCAAGAAAAGCCTCATCAGCCAGCAGGGCTGCAAACATGGTGAAGATACTTCTGCCCATAGAAACTCCCTCGCGATTGAGATAGACAAAAGCCAAACCACTTCCCCCCACCGCCGAAGGAGTGACGGCAGAAGTAAACTCGCAGAGCACATTGATGCGGAACGCCTCGGCTACGGATAACTTACGCTGGCAGAGATGACGGAAACGGAGGGTGAGCATCAGATTCTGGACCGCAAAGAGCAACACGCCCATTACTACCCCCAGAAAGAACCTGGGAGACAAATCTATCCTGCTCAGAACTTCCACATCAAACTCCCGAATCATCATTCCAACGATAACCACCAGTCCGATGGAAGCCGCCAACCATAAATGCCATTTTTTCATATTACTCTCAAAATAAAACTATACCTTATTATATATAGTAATATAACGATATTATATATAGTAATATAACGATTAAATGGCTAATCTATTTTGTTGTCTGTCAATTAAATATTGATATCTGTCCAAAACTTTATTTGAGAATCTTATAAATCGGCGAAGCCTCCGGCTGTTGATTATCATCATTCGTAAACGGAACCTTCAGGATGCTGGCAATGGTAGGAGCCACCTGCTTGGTGTAGATGGTTCTGCCCCCTTCCATTTCTCCCAGATGCAGAATGTCTTTTCCGAAAGCCACCAGCCAGGTTTGGTTGCTGCCTTTGATTTCTTTACCATGTTCTGTCCAGGAAGCTTTGGAATCTACTTCGCCACGGTTGGCGTGAACGCCCAGGCTTTCTCCCCTACCATGATCGCAGGTAATGAGAAAGGTGGTGTTGCCCTTATAAAAGGGGTCTTGCTGGCAGCATTTCCACAACTGGCGGATAAACTGGTCGTTCTGATGGGCAGCATTCAGATACTCCTGCCATTTGCCATGGTGCCCGTAATAATCGGTCTCGCAAAACTCTACGAAGAGAAGCTTGGGATGCTTCTCCATGAGGGTTTTCAAGGCACGGTTCAGAGTCACGCTGTCATTTCTTACCTGTTTGCTCACCCTGTGAGGAGAGCGGAAATCCACCGGCAACTCGCTTCTGCGATAATTCAGGATATAAGGAATCACATCCCAACTCGCCACGGCATTCACCCTGTCCTTGTACTCAGAACAAGCCTCAGCCAATTCCAGAACCGAGCGGTTAAGATTATACTGCTTGCGGTTATCAAAGATATGCTCATCATCGGTTACACCACAGAGCATCTCGCTGTAACCGGCATAGGATTTCCAGATGCCGTTTGCCACCTCCATCTTCGATTTCCGGTTACGGTTGCCTATCATGCAGCCCTTCTTCCTGCCCATCTCCCAGAGAAACGGCATCAGACTGTCGCGCCTGGCGCCCTCAAACACCTCCTGCCATCTCAAACCATCAATGGCAATCACTACCACACGCGACTCCTCCTTCTTGCTATCCTTGCCATACACGGCGAGCAGGAACAACAAAGGAAGAAGCAGCAACAATGGAATCATTTTCTTCTTCATAAGCCTGGTTCTCCTTTCTATAATAATAAGTATCGTAAGCGTTTTCTATGGCGGCAACGATTCGGCTTTCAGCATGGTTCTCCCACATTCTGAACTCCACATCCTCCTCGTAGAAATTGATGATGATGTCGGCTCCGCTCTTCTGGATATTCTTCCGTATCAAATGGATACTTGAAAGATAGTTGGGAACCAAGAGCGTATTGTAAGCCAGGGAGCGCAGGAGATTGAACTTGCGGTTGTCCTTAGACGGCAAGAAATTCGGACTGTCAAAAACCTCGACAGGAGTACCTATCTTATTCTGGAAGAACTCAGGAATCACCCTGTTCTTGCTCTTGCCCACTAAAACCTTCACTACTTCATGGCCCTCGTGCAGAAGCATCTGCTTAAGCGCCAACGCCTGGGTGAGATGACCTCTACCCTCTCCTTGAATTACAAAAATTACCTTCATTTTTCTTTTTACATCTTTAAACATCTAATATTATGCTGGCGAAGCGGCAGATGCATGTTACACGAAGCTGTCCATCGCCCCTTTCCGAGTGCAAAGGTATAAGTTTCATATTTCAAAGATGTGAGAGAAAAATGAAGATAGGGTTAAAAACTCAGAATACGATTAGAGCCTTATTCCTGAATCGGGTTCAGGAATAAGGCTCTAAATAAAATACTAGAATATCGGCTGACCTACGCAACCATTTGGCGCCTGCACATGAAGCAGGGCGGCGATGGTTGGCACAATATCGGTCATGAATGTCTGTCTGGTGGTTGCACCGTGCTGGATTCCCCAACCCATGAAAACCAAAGGAATGTGGGTGTCGTATGGATTCCACTCACCATGATCGGTTCCCTTCATGCCGTGGGCATAGAAATTCGGCTTCAATACGATGGCCACATCACCGCTTCGCTCACGGTTGTAACCATTCACGATGCGCATCTTCACATCCTCAGGAATGCTCTCGGTCATCGTCTTCTCCATATCGCAGGCATACTGCACGCAACTGTCTTCCTTCAACACGTCCACCACGCTCTGCTTGATCTTGGCGAAATCCAACTTGTTTTTCTTGATGATGTTACGGTTGAAAAACACCTGATAGTTCATCACGGTCTTCACCAGATTGCCCACGTTAGGATACTCCTGAGCCAGGGTCTGATTAAGTTTCTCAGCTACCGCATCACCATCCCAATTACCCGCTGGAATGCGGCGGTCTTGCAGGAAACGGACGTTGTTCATCGCTCCATGGTCGGCACTCAGGAAAACCAGATAGTTGCCCTTGCCCACCTTCTCATCAAGATAAGAAAGGAAATCGGCTATCGCCTTGTCCAGGCGCAGATAAGTATCCTCGGTCTCTACCGCATGAGTTCCCACCTGATGACCGATATAATCCGTGCTGGAGCAGCTTACTGCCAGCAAGTCGGTTTCATCATCTGCACCCAACTGCTCGCCGTCTATCGCCGCCTTTGCCAAATCAATCGTCAGCGAATTGCCGAAAGGAGTTTTGCGGATAATGCTGTAACCATATTTCTTATAAAGGGCTGGAAGATTGAGCGGCAGCGTAGCCTTCATGCCCTTGCGGATGCCATCCTCATACTCGTTCTCATCTTCCGTACTTTCAACGTAAGTATTCTCAGGATAGAGTGTGTTCCATTTTTCCGAGAGATAACGCTCTGGCAGATGCTGGTTGTTGAACGCGTCCACCCACTTGGGCAACTGGTTCATATAATAAGAACTGGTGATAAACTTTCCGCTCTCATCATCAAACCAGTAGGCACCGTTCGGATTATGACCTGCAGGAAGAATGGAAGCACGGTCTTTCAATGCCACGCCCACTACCTTGGCTCTGCCGTTGGATGCAATCTTCATCTCATCTCCGAGAGTCGTAACCCAGAGGTTTCTGGGCGACATCAAGCCCGCCTTGCTGTTGGAGCCCACCGGCTTCACGGTTTCATCATCCGTGCAATACACCTTCTTGCCATTCTTCACAAAATTGTTTCCGGCGATTCCGTGGATAGAAGGCACACTGCCTGTATAGAGACAAGTATGACCGATGGCGGTAACCGATGGAACATACGGAATACGGGTGTTTTCGCAAGAGAAGCCCTCGTTGAGCAGTCGCTTGAATCCACCTTCACCATAGCGCTTCTGATAGCGATAGAGATAATCCCATCGCATTTGGTCAACCACGATGCCCACTACCAGTTTGGGGCGCTGAACGTTAGAAACATTCACCTGTTGGGCAGCAGCAGAGCCGCATCCCAGAAATGCCAACGCAATAAAACTAAATACCTTATTCATTTCTTTCTTCAAAAATACTGTAATGCTTTTTACCGCTGCAAAGGTATTTAAAGGATGTTGCCATCATGTTACAAAGAAATGAAAGAAGAGTGAAGAAAAAAATACTGATTTCAACTTCATCTTTTCTTCACCAGATAGAAACCACGATGTAACAAAATCATTCTACTTTTGCAGTCGAAAAAAAATAAATATGCAAGAAACAATAGATTATGAACAGATTTAAGATTGTATTAATGGCTTCCCTGCTCGTGCAGGGTGTAGCATGTCTGGAGGCGAAAGCCGACAATACTCCAGAAGGAAACAAAACTAATTCTAAAGCATTGGGCGTGAATGCAGTAAGCGGCAAGGTGACCAACGAACAGGGCGAGGCTTTACCTGGCGTGGTGGTTCGCTGCGGAAACACGAATGTACAGACTGATTTGAACGGCGAGTTCCACGTCAACGTGAACGATGGTGACAAACTCACCTTTACTTATATAGGATACAACACCATCACCAAGGATGCTGACGACAACAAACTGAAGGTAGTGATGAAGGAAAATACACAAGCCCTGGGCGAAGTTATCGTCACTACCCAGAAGAAGAAGCAGAGTAGTTTGGAGATTCCTGTGGCTGTAAGTGCCGTAACAGGTAGCGTGATGGAGAAACTCAATCTCCACCAGATGGACGACGTGGCTCAGTTGACCCCAGGCGTTCAGATTCAGCTGCAGAGTCCTAACAACCCTGGCTACGTGATTCGTGGTGTAACTTCAGATGGCGGCGAGGCTTATTCCCAGCCAAGAGTTTCCGTGTTTATGGATGGCGTTTCTACATCTAGAAGCCGCTCTTCTGCCGTTGAACTATTCGACTTGGAACGATTGGAAGTAGTAAAAGGTCCTCAGGGAACTCTCTTCGGAAGAGGTGCTGAGATTGGCGGAATCAACATCATCCGCCACAAACCGGTAAATGAACAGAAGGGCGAACTTTCCCTGAACTACGGCAGCTACAACCAACGCCAGGTAACAGGTTTCATCAACACCCCAATCATCAAGGACAAGCTTGCCAACCGCTTTGCCTTCGACTACGATGCACGCGATGGTTTCATCAAGAACGAGGCAGGCGGCAGACTGAACGGCAAGAATGCCCTGGCTTTCAGAAACTCTACCCAATGGTGGGCTAACGATGATACTTCCGTGGGCGTGGTACTCGATTATCAGCACGATGATTATCCAGGCACTTCCTTCCATAGCATCAACCCAGCCTTTGGCAATAGCAACCCAAACAGTCCTGCAAACCTGGAAGCCGGCAAGCAGTTGGGCATCAAGCGAAACGTGGGTGGCGCCCTACTCAATATCGACCACAACATCAGCAACCGCTGGTCGTTTAATTCTATCACCGGATTCAGAGCCTTCAACAGCAATGAGCATTTCGATGCAGATGGTACTTATCTCCCACTCCTGCTCTGCGAGGAAAAAGAGAAGGGAACTCAGTTTAGCCAGGAATTCAGATTCAATTATGATGACAAAAAGTTCTTCTCTGGCTTCCTGGGAGCCAGCTATTTCTACGAGAATTCATCACAGGATGTCAACGCCAAGGCGAATCTCCAGTACCTCTATCCAGTGTTTATCCAGAAGAGTGTGAAGGCTTCGCTCAGCAGTCAGATAGATAATGTAAAGGGATTGCTCAGCCAGTATCTTCCTGCCGCTTACCTGCCGATGGTAGATGCTGCACTCGCCCAGCTCATGAGCAAGTGGTTCCCTGAGAATCCTGAAAAAGATGCTGATGGCAAACTGAAGGCGCTGACCACCACTCCTGATATTTATGGTGATTTGAAGACTGCTCTGGGTGCTGTAGGAATGGATTTAGACCAGGTTCTTGCTGGCTTGGGCGATAACGGCAAACAGATTCAGGCTACCTTGCAGGGCATTTCAGCCAAAGTGCTCGATACTGCCTATACCGAACAGGGCAAGAATTACGGAACCAACCAGGCTGTAGAGGTTTTCGCTGACGGAACCTTCAAACTCACAAAGAATCTGAACTTCACCCTGGGTATCCGCGGAACTTATGAGAATCAGGAAACAGGCTACTCTTCAGCGACCGTACCAAGCATGTTTGGTGCCATACTTTATCGCCCTACCGAGGGTAGCGCCAAGGTAACTGCCAAGGAGAGCTACTGGTCGTGGGTAGGTCGTGCAGCCCTCAACTACATGATTGGTCGCAACAACATCTACGCCAGCGTGGCTCGTGGCCGTCGTCCGGGAGTGCTGTATTTCAACAACGATCCTAAGGATTTCGAGACACTCGACCCTGAAATCATCTACAGCTACGAGGCAGGTGTAAAGGGAAGTCTCCTGCAAGGCAGATTGAATTACGATTTCTGCGCTTACTATTATGACTGGTATAACTATCAGACATCGGTTTTCAACGCTACCACCAGCAAGTTTGAATACGATGATGCAGGTCGTGCCCACAGTTTCGGTCTGGAGGCAAGCATCAGCTACTCTCCATGCCGCTACCTGAATCTCTTCGGCAACTGGTCGTACATAGAGGGCAAGTTCAACGACAAGGATGACAACGGAAACGCACAGCTTTATGCCGGCAACCGCTTTCGCCTTACTCCAAAGAACAGTTTTGCCATCGGCTTCGACCTGAACGTGCCAACCGGCGAGAAGGCTTCCTTCTATCTCCGCCCTACCTATTCATGGAAATCGAAGGTGTTCTTCGAAGAGAGCAACGAGCCAGAGTTTACCCAGGATGCCTACGGACTGCTCAACTTCACAGCCGGTTACCGTTTCCAGCCAGACAAGGTTTACTACGAGATTGGAGCCTTTGGCAAGAACGTACTCGATGAGAAATATATCGTAGATGCAGGTAATTCCGGCCGACAGATTGGTTTCCCAACCTACATCGGCGGTTCCCGCTCCGTTGTCGGCGTGATGTTTAAAATGGGATTCTAAGACAATAAGTGCAGACTGGAATACGTTTCATAAGTATAACGAAATACATATTGAAGAAATATATTAAAGATAAAAACAATGAAAAGAATTTTGATTTATATGATGCTGCTGATGGGAGTGATTCTCCCATCCTCAGCCAAGGATAGAGCCCAGCAGGTGATTGCCCACAGAGGCTATTGGAAGACAGAAGGTTCTGCCCAGAACTCCATCTCTTCTCTTCAGAACTCTTATAAGATAGGGGTTTACGGCTCAGAGTTTGATATTCATATCACACGCGACGGCGAGGTGGTAGTTTTCCACGATGATGATGTTGACGGCATCAAGATAGAGAATGCCAACTATGCCGATATCAAGGACAAGCGACTCAAGAATGGCGAGAAGATTCCTACCTTGAAGGACTATCTCAATGCTGCCAAGTCATTGGGCGATATGAAGCTCATCCTCGAAGTAAAAGAGCACATCCAGAAGAGCGATGAAGACCGCTGCATAGATGCCACCCTGAAGATGGTAAGAGAAGCCGGACTGGAAGCAAGAACAGAGTATATTTCCTTCAGCAAGCACGCCTGCGATTATCTCGTTCGCCACGCTCCAGGAGCCAAGGTTTCCTATCTCAATGGCGACCTAACCCCTCTCGATGCCAAGGATGCAGGCTATGCAGGCATCGATTATGAAGATAGCGTTTTCTACGAACATCCGTTATGGATCAAGGAAGCCCGGAAACTCGGCCTGATTACCAATGTCTGGACAGTCAACAATCTAAAAGCCATCAAATATTTCTTTAAGCAAGGCATCGATTACGTGACAACCAATGAACCGGAAAAAGCCAAGAATTTATAATACAACAATCAGAAAAAAGGGTAAGTTTCTCATCATGAGGGGCCTGCCCTTATTTTTTTTTTGCAAAAAGACTTAAAAAATAAGCATGAACAAGACAAGGTAATGATATTTTGTTTATTTTTGCAGTATCATTGCAAACAAACAGATTTAAGATATGAAAAAACTACTCTTATCCATCGCCTTTCTGCTCCCTGGTATGGGAATGATGGCGCAGACTCAGGTAACGACTGCCGAAGGTATCCTCGAAGGAAAAGACCTCTCAGGCATCACAGTATTCAAGGGTATTCCGTTCGCTGCCCCTCCGGTAGGAAATCTCCGCTGGAAGGCTCCGCAGCCTGTACAGAAATGGCAGGGCGTTCGCGAGGCCAAGGAGTTCGGACCGAACCCGATGCAGGAACCTCTCTTCGGCGATATGAACTTCGGTGCGAAGACCAACAGCGAGGATTGCCTCTACCTTAATATATGGACACCGGCAAAGACCATGAAGGAGCATCTGCCGGTACTCATTTATTTCAACGGCGGAGGACTGATGGCGGGTAGCGGAAGCGAACCTCGATATGCGGGCGATGCGATGGCACGCAAGGGCATCATCTCCATCACAGCCAACTATCGTGAGGGCATCTTCGGATTCTTCGCCCACCCACAGCTCTCTAAGGAAACATCCTACAAGGGTTCCGGCAACTACGGATTCATGGACCAGGTGGCTGCCATCCAGTGGGTAAAGGATAACATCGAGGCTTTCGGCGGCGACCCTAACCGCATCACCATCGTAGGCGAATCGGCAGGTTCCATGTCGGTCAGCGCTCTGATGGCTTCCCCTCTCTGTCAGGGACTCTTTGCGCAGGCAATGGGTTCCAGTGGTTCAGTGATGGGATTCAAGAAGGTGGCTACGCTGAAGGAGGCCGAGGAGGAAGGCGTGCAGCTTGCCCAGAAAATAGCCGAGAAGATAGGTAAGAAAAACGGCAAGAAGGTGGGAAAGAAGGTCGGAATGAAGAATCTCAACGACCTTCGTGCCCTTCCTGCCGAGGAATTGATGAAGCTGGCGGAAGTAAGAGCGGTTCCTGTCTATAATATCGACGGATATTTTATGAAAGAACAGCCTGTAGAGGTATTTGCCAAGGGCGAGCAGACCAAGGTACCTCTGCTCATTGGCGGTAACAACCAGGAGATGACTCCTGCAGCCGTATTGATGGGCAAGCAGCCTACCGTCGAGAATCTGAAGGCGGGTGCCAAGGCTACATTTGGAGAAGAGAACATCGAAGAACTCTTCCGCCTCTACGGCATCAACAGCGATAAGGATGTATTGGAGCAGCCGGGCGTGAACCTAGCTTCGGATATCTTCCTCGATTATTCTACATGGAAGTGGGGCAACATGCACAAGCTGACCGGCGGACAGCCTGTTTACCGCTACCGCTATTGCCATCCTCGTCCTGCTATGGCCATCAAGGGCAAGGTGGCTGCATTGGCTGGCGGCGTGGTAGATGCCAAGGAAGATGCGGCTCCTGCGCCACAAGACAAGGGAGCCGTTCATTCTGCCGACATCGAGTATGCAATGGGTACATTGCCAACCAACCGCGTGTTCAAATGGCAGCCGGAGGATTATATGATCAGCGACATCTTCAGCCAGTATTACGTCAATTTCGTAAAGACCGGCAATCCGAATGGTCTGGGTCTGCCTGAGTGGCCATCCACCAACGGCAAGGCTGTAGCCCCTGTGCTTCAGATAGACGTGAATACCGTCGTAAAAACTGATGCACAGATGGAGAAGCGCTATGATTTCATAGACAAACTGTTTTGGGAGAAGAAATAATTCTCTCATTACATTGAATCAATCGGAATACAGATTTCATTGAATAAACCAGAAATAGAGATGTTTCAGAAATTCATTATCAACAGAGACGGAGTACTGAAGTTCGGGCGTGTCTACCTGCACCGTGACATGCTGTCACCCGGCGAGCAATGCACCTACGGGGGCGGTTTGTGGAAGATAGATGAAGGCAGAGGCGCCATCGTGCTCTACGGCAGAAGTTTCGACTTCGGTCCTCCCGATTTCGACTTTGTGAAACAGATAGACTGGACGGGCTTGGGCGGCACCCCTCGCCCGCTCTTCTATCTGCCTCATTGGCCTAGCGAAGAAGAGATTGTGCCAGTCATCATCAATTAAGAAAATAGTATAATATTCTATAATTTTCTGTGTAAAACTTGCGGATAACAGAATAAAACACTATTTTTGCGAAGAGAAATCCTTCTCGGGGAAAGTGCTCCCTAAGAGAAGAGATTCATTCCGTAAATAAGTAACAATTAAAAAGCAGTATAGTATGAAAAAGAAATTAGTTTTGACAGCAGCCGTCATCGCTGCATTATCAGTTGTCTCCTGCAATGGCAAGAAGACAAATAGCCAGGGGGCTGACCAGGATAGCCTCAGTTATGCTGAAAATGATTCGCTCAATTCCAACGATGTCATTCTCGATTCCATCGCCGGCACCTACGAGGGAACTCTCCCTGCTGCCGACTGTCCGGGCATCAAGACCGTTTTGACGCTCAACGCCGACAGCACCTACCAGTACTCAGCCGACTATCTGGAGCGCAAGGATGGTCACGACGAAGCAAGCGGTATCTTCAAGGTATTGGCTAACAACGTGGTAGAAATCACCCGTCCATCGAGCGGCGAGACATCTTACTACAAGGTAAAGGATGCCAACAGCCTCATCATGACCGATTCGCTGGGCAATGAGCCTGAAGGCGCCATGGCTAAGCACTATGTGCTGACTAAGAAAAGGTAAAAGAGCCTTTAAAAGGTAAAAAAGGTAAAAAGAGCACCCTAGCTTAACATTCCGCTAGGCTCTTTTTACCTTTTTACTTTTTTACCTTTTTACCTTTTTACCTTTAAAACGCCTTTTTTGCCGGTTCTCACAGCGCTATTATTACAAACCTGTTACATTCCTGCCTTTCAAGTTAAAATCAATTAAGTTTTGCACCGGAACCTTCGCTATTCCAGATATTTTTCCTAATTTTGCGCCCACGTTTCTAACAGATGAAATGATTTTAAAATTCAATGGTATATACTAAATAGATTAAGGATAAAGAAAAATGGAACATGTTTTTACTGAATCGATGTTTTTGGTGGGATTCGTGATTTTCATCGCCGCCATACTCGTATTAGACATGCTGGTCATCGACCGAAAGGCACATGTGGTGTCTATCAAGGAAGCCGGTTCATGGACGGCTGTATGGATTATTCTCGCGCTCGCCTTCGCCGTATTCATCTATTTTCATGGCGACATGGTGCACGGCATCGAGAACTTCGACGACCTGAAGCTGATAGCCTCGCGCTATGCTTCGCATCTCAAACTGGACCCGAACGACTATGAGGGGAGTCTGCAGCAATACCGGCACTATATGACCATCTCCTACATCTCGGGTTATCTGATAGAGAAAACGCTCTCGGTTGATAATCTCTTCGTGATGATGATGATTTTCACCTCGTTCGGAGTGGACAAGAAAGATTACCAGCACGTACTGAACTGGGGTATCCTGGGAGCCATCGTACTGCGCTTCGTCTTCATCTTTGCGGGTGCTGCGCTCATCAGCCGTTTCGCCTGGATATTGCTTGTATTTGGAGGATTCCTTGTTTACAGCGGTGCCAAGATGTTCCTCAACAGGAACAAGAAGGAGGAAATCAATGCCCTGGAGCATCCGGTGGTGAAGTTCATGCAGAAGCGCCTGCATCTGGGTCCGCTGGTGATGACGGTGGTGTTCATCGAGTTCTGCGACCTGATTTTCGCCTTCGACAGCATCCCAGCCGTATTCTCGGTATCGCTCGACCCGTTCGTGGTGTTCTTCTCGAATATCTTCGCCATCCTGGGCTTGCGTGCCCTCTTCTTCCTGCTGGCAGCGATAGCAGATAAGTTCCGCTATCTGAAGGTGGGTGTGAGTGTGCTGCTGGTGTTCATCGGTGTGAAGATGCTCATCCACGATTTCTTCGAGATTGATGCAGTCAGTTCGCTGGTATTCATCATCCTCGTTCTGCTCGTCAGCATCGGGGCTTCGGTGGTGATTCCGCAGAAACAGGAAGCGTTGGAAAATACGAAATAAGCAAACCATTCGTAAAGGAGATTATCATCAGGTAATCTCCTTCCAGGAAAACATAAAAAGGGCGATTGCTATTCCCTACGCAAGGGATAAGCAATCGCCCTTATTTTTTATGAACTCAGTTTAGAAAGAAGAGCAAATGAATTGGCTTTCCCTTCGGCCGCCGAACTTTGTTTCTTCACTCTTCCCTCTTCACTCTATTTACTTCCAAGGATTCTCTGTTGGGTAAGGCAGGCTAGCTGGCTGGTTGTAAGCGATATCCTTGATGCCGAGATACTTGAATACCTCGAACAAGGTCTTACCTACGTGAGAGAATGCTACGGCTCCGTGGTGTGGATAACCCTTCTGAATCAGTACGTGACGATAGAAGCGGCCCATCTCGTTGATGGCGAAGATACCGATACCACCGAAAGAACGGGTAGGAACATCGAGAACCTCACCCTCTGCGATGTAGCTGCGGAGGTTGCCCTCTGAATCGCACTGCAGACGGTAGAATGTGATGTCAGAAGCTGCGATATCACCCTCCAAAGTACCACGGGTGAAGTCTGGTTTACCACCATTCTCCAACAAACGGTTCTGGATGAGCTGATACTTAATCTTACGGCTAGAGCACATCTTGCACTGTGGAGTGTTACCGCAGTGGAAGCCCATGAAGGTATCAGTCAACTTATAATCGTACTTGCCCTTGATGTCCTCATCATAGATATACTGAGGAACTGAGTTGTTGATATCGAGCAATGTAACGGTATCGTCAGAAGCACACATACCGATGTACTCAGAGAGCGCACCATAGACATCAACCTCGCAAGCTACAGGAATGCCACGGCTAACGAGACGGCTGTTTACATAGCAAGGCTCGAAACCGAACTGGCTTGGGAATGCAGGCCAGCACTTGTCAGCGAATGCTACATACTGGCGAGAACCCTTGTGAGCCTCTGCCCAGTCGAGCAATGTCAACTCAAACTGTGCCATTCTGCGGCTGAGGTCAGGATAGTAGCAGCCTTCGCCCATCTCCTTGGCCATATCAGCGCAAACCTCGTCGATACGTGGGTCGTTCTCGTGCTCCTTGTAAGCTACGAGAAGGTCGAGCTCTGAGTTTTCCTCAATCTCAACACCGAGTTCGTACAAGCCCTTGATAGGAGCGTTGCAAGCGAAGAAGTCCTGTGGACGTGGACCGAAGGTGATAATCTTCAAGCCCTTCAAACCGATGATAACGCGAGCTACTGGTACGAAGTCCTGAATCATCTTAGCTACGTCCTCTGCTGTACCTACAGGATACTCAGGGATGTAACCCTTCAGGTGGCGCATGCCGAGGTTGTAAGAGCAGTTGAGCATACCGCAGTAAGCGTCGCCACGACCATTGATCATGTCGCCGTCACCCTCTGCAGCTGCAACAAACATACAAGGACCATCGAAGTTCTTTGCAATCAAAGTCTCAGGAGTCTCAGGACCGAAGTTACCGAGGAATACAACCAAAGCGTTGCAGCCCTGCTCTTTCACTTCGCCCAAAGCCTTGAGCATATCTTTCTCGTTCTCAACTGTAGTCTGGCAGTTGAAAATTTCACCCTTGTACTCTTTTACGATGTTCTCACGGCGCTGAGTAGAAAGCGCGATTGGAAAACAGTCACGGCTAACGGCAATAATACCGAGCTTTACTTGTGGAATGTTGTTGCTTACCATAATTTTAGTTTATTACTTAAGTTTTTGTATAAATTGCTTATATTTATTGATTCTTTTCTAATTTGTTTGGCTGACAATTATTCATTGTTCCGAGCACAAAGGTACAAATATATTTTGTATCACCAAGCGTTTTAAGGAATTTTTAATTCAAAAAAATGGCGCAAAACCGAAATTCTGCGCCAAATGTAACATATGATAAAGTTCTTGATACATTTCATACATGTCTCTATTATCATCTGACACCCCTTTTCTGCCTTAACATCTTCTTTAATATTTTCGCAGCGGGCGATACCGGATAGTATAAATCTGATTGAAGTACTCCTTCCAGGCGTTCGGCTCCTTGTCATCATCACGCACGATACGGATGCCGTAGAATCGGGTACCCGTCTCCTTGTATTCCCGGAATCTCGACAACAGCTGCTGTGGCGGATCCGAAATCAGGAAGTCGGTAATCCAAAGCACATCGGCATTCACGTAATGGAGTCCGTCGTTGTCGAGAAGGTCGAACATCTGGGTCATCATCTTCTTTGCCGATGTTCCGCCTCCGATAAATGGAAGGTGGGTTGTGGTAGGCTGCCGCCGGATGCCTCGCCCGGTATGCGCCTGTCCATCTCCGTCGGACGGAGCTGCATCTGCTTCGGCTGATTCCATCACAGTGATTCCTATTCTCTTCAGGCGCTCTGCCTTGCGCTTCGCCATCAGGTCGATGGCACGGGTACTGACGGAGAAATCTATCAGGAAGCAGTCTCGCTCCAGATCTTCTGCCGTTTCTTCCAGCAGAGAGATGAGTGTAGAGGATATCCTTTCGGGCGTGCCATACATACTGGCTGAGGTGTCCAGACAGACGATCATCGGACCCTTGCGGGAGGCATGGGTAAAGCCCAGTTTGCGGGATGGTTTCGACATTTCGCTCTTATAACGGAAGGTCTGGAGTCTTCGCGTGCGATACTTATAGATAAAGAGGCCCTCCATATCTTCAACGCTGTACTGTGCCAGTTCGAGGGGGAGAAGGGAGTTGAGATCATCGCCCACGGTAATGCCCTCGATATCGCTACCCGCTGAATGCTCCATCTTCATCTCTACGCCCGATGCGATGGTGAGCCGGTCTTTGCCGTTGGCATCGGCTACTCGTCCCATCTTCGCCACAATTTCCTTGATTTCGGGATATTTGTCCTGAATCTTCACCTGGTTCAGACGGCGTTCAAACTCCGTTTCGGTCCATCCGTTCGTCATCAGTTCCCAGGCTTGTACGGCGCGCTGTTCCGAAACGCCCTTCGTCTTTATGTTGCGGGTTATCTGGTCCATCATGCGCACAAGTCCTGTTTCGAAGTTGTTCTGACGGAGCGAGATAAAGTCCTTCAGCTTGTTCAATACCTGATGGTCGATGCAGACCTTCCAGTCTCTTACCAGCCTTTCCCAGTTTTCGGGTTTCGAAGCCCCGTCTCCAGTCATCAGCTTGAGGAAGAAAGGCTTATCGAACCCATTTTCAGCATGTTCCTGTTCCAGCTGGTCGAGCAAAGGGAGCCACACCAGTTCATCCATCCGCTTGAAGGGAGCCCAATCGAGCACATCATCTGCCCGATGACTCTCGGTCCAGGCACGCTGGCGCTGGAACCGCATGTGATGGACGCATTCCACGATAAACTTTCCCACACTATCATAGAAAACCTTGCTCTTGATTTTGCTGTTCACCACCTGGCGCACGAATTTCTGCACCTCTTCGCCAGTTTCTTCTATGGTTACTTTCAGGGTAAAGAGATGAATGAGATAATCCTTCAGCGGGTCTTCCTTCAAATTCCAAGGCATGGCGGTGCCTGTCGGATCAGGAATCTTCACCTGTCCCGACTTGCAGAAGTCATCCAGCATCTTCAAGTAATACTGTGCCTCCGCCAAGTCCTTGTTATTCTGGTATTTCATAGGAGTAAATCCTTATTTTTTCTCCATCAGATATTCTGCGAAGATTCTTGCAGCACTCTCTACTTTGGCTGCGCAAGGGCGAGACTTGTAATATTCTGCCGTTCTTGCCGAAGCCACATAGCTGGACTGCGCTTTCTCGTGGCCCTTCAAGCCGAGGATTTCGGCACAGATGATACTGCCGTTCTGCTTCTTCGATTTGGAGAGCAAATCCTGCACCACCTTATAGCATGCCGACTTGCCCTCGCGGTCATCCCCCTCGGTCTGTCCGCAATCCAAGCCAACGAGCACCACGATGCCCGAAACAGCACCACACATCATTCTCATTCTGCCTACTCCACCACCGAAGCCGGCACCAATGCGCTTCGCCATCTCATCATCAAGACCATATAAATCGGCAAAGGCAGCCACTACCGACTGGCAGCAGCCATAGCCCTGCATAAAGTTATCCACAGCCTGGTGAACACGCGCCTCCAACTCTGGAGTCAAGATTTTCTGTTCATTCATCATGTTTAGATTCTTCTATATATAATAATGTAATAGGAGGCGATTAAACCTCATAAAGTTTCATCGTATCCTGACGGGTAAATGCCAATTCCTTATAGAAATCACGGAGATAAGCCGATATTTCCGCCTTATCATCAGCAGATGCGAAGAGATTCTCGCCCAACTGTCTTTCCAGCGAGCTCAAGCCATCCGAAAGGTTTTCTATCTCTCCCTCGTAATCCCTTCCATCCTCCGGATTCCTGCGTACACGATGATACTTAATATCCTCAGCAAGCGCATTCTTCATCTCCACGAGTTTATCTGCAAAAGGAGAAAAGAGGGCACGGATCACGATGTTTCGGATAGCATCCCGCTCTTCCGGTTCCTGCCACAGACAATGGTAGATAGGCAGCAAATCGCAGATATCCACCTCTTCCCTATCCTGCATAAAGGCTGAAGTGCGAAGCAGGCGGACGATATTCTTCCATCTTCGGTCACTCACATAGATGTTTCTGCGCTCGGCAGCCTCATCCACATTCACGGCTCTCAGAGATTTACGGATAGCGGAAATCGCATCGAGCACCTCGATTTTCACGCCAATCTTACAGATTTTCTCCGCCCATTCAGCATACTCCTCAGCAGTAATCTTCAAATCAGAAAAATCTGCGGAATCAGATTTCCCCATAGAACCAGAAGAATCTGTGGAATCTGTGAAATCTGTGGGACCTAAGAAATCCGTGGGAGCCTCCAGCAGCATCGCCCGGAAATTCTTCTCCAGCTTAATCGGTCGGCTTTCTATTCTGATGACGAATCGGTCCCAGAGCGCCTCCAGTCCTTCTCCCTTAGCCGGCAACTCATTGCTTGCAGCCACGAGAAGTTTCAGAGGAAGATGCATTTCCCGATTGCCGTTACGGAAGATTTTCTCGTTAATCACCGTAAGGAGCGTGTTCTGGATAGCAGGTCCCGCCTTCCAAATTTCATCCAGGAAAACCACATCGGCTGTAGGCAGATAACCCTCCACCGCACGCTCGTAAGTATCCGAAGTCTTCAGTTTCTGAATGCTCACCGGACCGAAGATTTCATCGGGTGTAGAGAATCGCGACATCAGATACTCAAAGCTCTGAGCCTCCCTAAATGCCGTCTTCAACTGTCTGGCTACCATACTCTTTGCCACACCCGGAGGTCCCAGCAGGATGATACTCTCACCTGCCAGAGCAGCCAGGAGCGAGAGCGATATCTCCGTCTCCTTCTCATAAATGCCCCGGTTCATCTCACCGAGTAATTGTTTGAATCTTTCAAGCATATTCTTACTTTTCTATTCAGAATCATATAAAGACGAAAAGAAGTTAAGAGATAAAATTCATTATCCCTTAACTTCCTCATATTCTTTTATATAAATAAGGTATGGCTTACTTTACGTTGCCCACCTTAATCAAGTACTCAGCAATCTGAACAGCGTTCAGGGCAGCACCCTTACGAATCTGGTCGCCAGTCAACCACAATGTGTTACCATTGTCATCAGCCAGATCCTTGCGGATACGACCTACATATACATCGTCCTTACCGGCACTCTCCAATGGCATTGGATAAACGTAGTTCTGGGCATCATCCTTTACAGTTACGCCTGGAGCAGCCTCCAAAGCCTTGCGGATGTCCTCTACTGCCAATGGCTTCTCAGTCTCGAACCAAACACTCTCTGAGTGAGAACGGAGTGAAGAAACGCGAACGCAGGTAGCACTGGTGCGAACATCAGAATGCATAATCTTGCGGGTCTCGTTATACATCTTCATCTCCTCCTTGGTGTAATCATTAGGAGTCATCTTGTCAATCTGTGGGATGACATTGTATGCCAACTGATGAGGGAACTTATTGATATGCTCAGTCTTACCGGTCTCGATGATATCCTTATACTGCTGCTCAAGTTCAGCCATGGCAGCAGCACCAGCACCTGAAGCACTCTGGTAAGAAGAGATATGAATCTTCTTGATATGGCTCAAGTTATCGATAGGCTTCAACACTACAACCATCATGATGGTGGTACAGTTAGGGTTGGCGATGATGTTGCGAGGGCGGTTCAGGGCATCCTCAGCATTTACCTCAGGCACAACCAGAGGCACGTCGTCGCACATACGGAATGCGCTAGAGTTATCAATCATCACGGCACCATACTTGGTGATAGTCTCGGCAAACTCCTCTGAAGTGCCGCCACCAGCAGATGTGAAAGCAATATCGACATCTTTAAAGTCATCGTTATGCTGCAAAAGTTTGACCTCATAGTCCTTTCCCTTGAAGTTGTATTTTCGTCCGGCAGAACGCTCAGAACCAAACAACACCAAATCATCCATAGGGAAATTTCTCTCAGCAAGGATACGCAGGAATTCCTGTCCAACTGCGCCACTTGCACCAACAATTGCTACTTTCATAATCGAATCTTTTAATTTATAAAGTTGTTATAAGTGTAAACTGTGGAAGAGAAAGCCAGCCTCCTTATCATCTTCATGATTTCTCATTTTATGATAGCTTCATGATTCCTCATCTTTCTGATAGCCGGAAACTGCTTATTTTCTCAAATCCGCTGCAAAGTTAAGACTTTTTCTACAATATCAAGCATAAATTCCCAAAAATTATTGCTTTTTGCTGCAAATTTATCATTTTTGCTTACTTTTCTGCAAGAATATGCAGAAAATTGGAGAAAAATAGTTGCTTATCGTATTTATCAATCAATACGACAGCCCTCATTTCTGTCTTCTGATAAGCTTTCCCCAACACTGCCTTAAAGCGACTACCTAAAGTCTCGGCCAACTCCTCACGTCCATAGATACGTTCTACTCTTGTATTCCTATAGGATATTTCATATTGCTGCCGTTTTAAATTCTTTCGGCAAAGTTACAAAAAATAATGATACAAGCAAAAGAATATCCCGAAAAAATAGTGAGATAGTAGAATCTATTACATTTTTATGAGAGACTTTTTCCAGACCACACTTACATTTTTATTAGGACATACAAATGGGGAAACTAAATATTTTTAATGTTTTTCGAAGTTTTTAACCAAAACATTTGGCGATTACACATTTTTTATCTACCTTTGCAGCGATTCTTAAATACTCTTGTAAAAGAGAGTTGAAGTTCGCGCCGATTGTAAAGGATAAGATTATCTCTCGTAACGATGACGATTGGCTTGGGGACTAAAGGATCAAGACATAAGGGAAAGGCGTTTACTTACGCTTTGTTTTGGCTCTTCGAAACTTCGCAACTTTCAAAGTCAAGTCAAAAACGAAAGCAACAGTAGATGTCCAAGTGGGTAGATTGTACACCTTAACATCCTATTTTTTTGATAGGATGCAGGGATTGTTATATACTATCGGCGTGGGCTTCTGCGTTGCTCGTTCAGACTTGATGGGCAGTGCGAAGGCCTCGAAGAGCGGGATGAGTGACGAGTACAGACTCCCGCGCTTTTTTTATGTCCTACTTTCAAATGTTATATCACAAGCTTTGGAGAGTCGGCTTGTATATATAATAATGTATATGAGCACTAGAAAATTAAATGCTTTGCTATTACTTTTAGGTCTCTCATTGCCTGCTATGGCTCAATCTGTAGACTACTCTATTATTGCCGTCGGCGAAGAAAGCGGACTTGATTTCAAGAAAATCACTTCAGACAACGATTGCTTGTGCATGCCGGAAGTTAAAAGAAGAGGCAAGAAAATTACATGGTGGTCTGGCAGAGTTATCGCCATGTCACCTACTGAAGAAAAATTAGCTTTCTTATCCTATAAGACCAACAATTCAAACATCTATCTGAAAAACCTGACAGGTGCTGGAACTACGCAGCAGCGCACCAATCGCCAGCAAGTAATAGATTTTTCTTATTCGCCTGACGGACAGAAAATCTGTTTCACCGAAAAGAATGGTTCTTCCAATCGCATTTTCATCACAGACGCAAACAAAGGATATGGTTGCCGACAGGTAACAGCAAACGAGTTCGACTTTTCTCCATCTTACAATGCCGACATGAGTCAAATCTTATTTTGCCGTAAAGAAAACTCTGGCAGCTTTGGCATTTGGAATTATCAATTCAACGACAACTCTTTCTCCAACTTTACGTCTGGATTCAATGCCATACCAGTTCCTAACACCACAGACATTCTCTGTGTAAGATCTTCAGGCATTGGAAACAATGAGATATGGAGAATCAATACAGAAACAGGAGTTGAAGAATGCATCGTATCAGAAGGGAACCGCAGCTTCACCTCTCCTACTATTTCGCCTGACGGAAAATGGATATTGATGGTAGGCAGCAGTATGAAAGTTGTTGATGTAGCCGGACAGAATAGCCAAAATAAGGTATACCCTAATACAGACATCTTTGTTTGCCATATAGACGGAAGTAACCTAACACAGATTACCTACCATGCTGCAGATGATTTGAGTCCTGTATGGAGTAAAGACGGCAAATACATCTATTTTGTATCACAACGTGGCAGCGGCACTCAAACTGCCAATGTTTGGAGGATTCCATTTAAGATAAAGAACTAAAGCAATTGTTTCATTTTTAAATAACAAACATCATGAAAATTAAATTTTTAGCATTAGTAGCAGCGATGATGATCAGTACCACATCGTTTGCACAGTTTTCACAGAGCAAGAACTTTTCTAACAGCAGTAACGAAATCTCCAAGGGTTGGAACAGCCTGTATGTGCAGTACAACAGTATTGGCACCAGCTACAGTCTTTCTTCATTCAATGACAGGTATGATGATTATGGAGATGAATATCAGAAAGCAATAGACAATAGTGGCTTGAGCGAGAAACTTAACGCTTTCTCTATCGGTTACAACCGCACCATCAACTTGACTCCATCTGCACCTCTCTATCTGGAGATTGGTGCAGCGCTCCAGTACGCATTCTATTCTGACGAGGTAGGCCAAGAAGTTACTCTCAAATACACAGGAAACATGCTTACAGCCAAAGTTCCTGTAAGCCTGCTCTACCACGTTGCTATTCCAAACTCAGACTTTGCAATAGAGCCTTTTGCAGGTATTGATTTCAAATATAACATCATTGGTACAGCAAAGCGTGAAGTGACCTACAAATACTATGGCGAAACAAAAAAAGACGAAGATAAATTAGACAACATCTTCGACAAGAAAGACTGTGACGGTCATCAGGCTAACAGATTTCAGGCAGGTTGGCACGTAGGTGCAAACTTTGTTTACAAGAAGGCATTTATCGGTATCTCATACGGTCAGGACTTCTCTAAGTTCCATGACGACATCGACTTGAAGTTCAATACATTGTCAGCAACATTAGGTTGCAGATTCTAATTTATATTTTACTCGTAGCATTCTCCAAACTTATTTGAGAAGGATGCTACGAACTTTTACGCTCTATGAGAAGATATACACTCCTTCTATTGTTTTCCTTTATGACTTTAGGGATAATGAATGCACAGAACCTAAAGGATAGCACTTACGAGAAAAGCCAGTCATTGAACGATGTCAACATCACCGCCAAGAAAATTTCTTCTTTCTTGAAAAGACAAGATGCGACTACCAAACTCGATATTACTTTCATCAATACCCTGCCTAAGATATTAGGCAATACAGACCCTATACATTACCTGCAGACCATGCCCGGCATCTCGACCAACAACGAATATGATGCAGGCATACATATCATGGGATGCAGCACAGAGCACAACCTGGTGGGTATCAACGGCATACCAGTTTACAACGCTGGACACCTTCTTGGACTGTTCTCAACATTCAATCCTTCTCATTTCCAATCCCTCACAGTTGCCACATCGCCAACCAGCGCAGATTTCACAGAGAGAATCGGCGGTATGGTTTCTTTAAACTCCATTGATACAATTAGCCATAAGATACATGGCAATATAGCAGTAGGACCAATGTCATCGCAAGGCACATTACATTTGCCATTATCCACAAACAGCACCCTTATCCTGTCAGCCCGTATGGCATACCTCAAATTATTATATAGCAAATGGCTTACATTCGACGGAGACAAATTCAAATATGACTTTAACGACGTGAATCTAACCTATCTTTGGCAACCTAACACAAAAGACAAGGTTTCTATCGACTTTTATACAGGAGGCGACCATGTGAACCTCAATATGCCTTACTATCCAGCTGAACTGAAACTCGGCTGGAACAACATCCTGTTATCTGCCCAATACGAACGGACGTACAATGCCAACGCTAAGACCAGACAGCAGATATACATCACCTCATATAGCAATGACACTAAGTTTGTACGTGGAAATGAACAGCTTCTTTTGCCAAGCAAGATAACAACAATAGGAGTTGCCAACCATAGCCAACTGCATCATTGGGGACTTGGCTATGAACTGAGATATCATGACATAGACCCCCAATCACCTGCCGTTAGCAATTACTATACCAGCAGGAGCACCAATACGACAGAAAATGCAGCAGAACTATCTGCATACGCAGACTACAAGATAGGAAATGAAAGTCTTTATGCCATCATTGGTGGCAGAGAATGTATATACTGGGCATCAGGACAGAAAGCTGACTTTCATTTTTCACCCAACGTTTCTTTCCACTTTCAGGGAGTTTCTTCCAAAGTAGTGATGAACCTATATAGACGCTGGCAAAATCTACACCAAACAGGAATATCACAGATAGGATTGCCTTTTGAGTTTTGGGTAAGCTCAGATGATTTTATCAAACCAGAATACGCAGACGGTATAAACATTCTGGGAGAAAAAGCCATCGGCAAAAGTGGTTATACCATCAATCTGGAACTGTTTTACAAAAAGCTGTATAATCAAGTGGAATATACCGGCGACCTGCTAGATTTCAGCAAGGCAACTTATGACTTAAAAAATTATGTAAGACAAGGCAAAGGTTGCAATTATGGTTTTGGAATCATGATTAACAAGCGATTTGGAAGCATAAATGGGTGGATAGGCTATACTTACACTCATGCATCCCGTACAATAGAAGGATCAACAGGAAAAGAGACATTCCCGGCATCCAACGAACGTCCGCATGAGTTAAATATGGTCTTATCCTACAAGACCAGTAAGCACTTAGTACTCAGCAGCACATTCGTATATGCATCAGGCACACCATTCACAGCCTCAAAGTCATTTTATGCCATAGACGGCAACATTATATCCCAATACAACGGATACAACCAGAATCGACTTCCTGCATATTCCCGTCTAGACCTATCAGCAGATTATACATTCTGCAAAAAGAATCATTCGGAGTATGGAGTAAACTTTTCTTTATACAACGCCCTCAACCATAGAAATCCAATCTACTACAGGTTGCATTTCCATGAAGTTGACAAAGAAAAGACTTACTGTTACAAACCGCTGAGCTTTGCAATCAAAGTACTTCCATCCATCAATTTCTATTGCAAATTTTAAACAGACAAAGTTATGAAAAAAATATTTGAAGTTCTAATTATAACACTTCTTTTTATGGTTAGCTGCACATCAGATACAATTCCAGACTACAAGCCTCAAATCGTAGTAGAAGGTTGGATAGAAAACGGACATGCCCCTGTAGTCCGCCTTTATTGTACAGTACCCGTAAACAACAACGAGAACAAACAGGAGGACCTATACAATAATACCATCGATGATGCCAACGTAGCCATAACTTGCGATGACCAAACATACGTATTGCATCATGAGATAAATAACAGCTATGAGTCTTCAAGTATTTATACCAGCAACGAACTTACAGGCATTGCAGGAAGAAGTTACAAACTCACCATTGAGACCAAGGACGGGAAAAAACTAGAAGCAACAACATCTATTCCTTATCCACCCGAGATTTTAGAGAAAGGTATCAGTCAAGATCTCGGCAAGGGAAAATATAATCTCTATGCCAAGATAGAAGACGATTTGGCTCAACACAGATTCTATAAGGTATTTGTCAATTTAGATAAGACACATCAAGAAGAGTTTCACAGTTCTTTCTTGGGAGAAAGCGACAATGAACTTTTCGACAAGCCAAATCCTAAATTACCGATATATGGCTTTTCCAGAAACAAAAAGGAGAACAGCCACGTTTTTTTTCTGGCAAACGAGCAGGTTTCCGTTAAATTATGCAGAGTGGACAGCTTTGCTTACAACTATTGGAGCGAATATGCAAAGATGTTAGAACTATCAAGAAACCCAATATTCACCTACCAACATAACCTCCCCACAAACATAAAAGGAGGAATTGGTTACTGGTTGGGATATGGAGCTTCACGATTTTCAATCACCATTCCTTAGTTCATTTGATAGCGATTCTTTCAAACATACGTTTGTCTTTTTCGAAATGCAAAATTGCAAAAATATCACCATGATTGTAGGATAAGGGCAGAAAAACTGACACCATATACATGATTTCCAGACCAATACCTGCCAAAACGACCAGGCTGCCTAAGGAAACCAAAGTATATTTTAATCTTTTCTTCATTACATTTTATCTTTTAGTTGTTTTCAGGGGGACAAAGATAATGAATTTATCCGAAACAGCATAGAAAGTTGGGGGATAAATGTATGAAATGCCATTCTGTATGTACCAAATGGCAAAGAGGAGGCGTCATAAGTCTAAATTACAGTTGGCGCATAACAGTTGACCTACGCATGCACATCACCTGTTGTGCAAGCGCATATCAGCTGTTGTGCGACCGGAGATACTAACTAACTCAAAAACATATACTATCTTTTCTAACAACTTATACTATGTTTTCCAACAACATATCAGTAACATTCCAACAAACAAAAAAGGGTGAATCATTTACTTATGACACACCCTCTTTGCTAAATCAGACACACAACTGATCTTATCTTATAATATTATACTCAAACTCATAATCCCCATTCTTCAGCCATTCGGGAACATCTTCTCCATTTTCCACAAGACCTTCAACATGAAACTCAAGTTCTTTAGGATTATTCATAAGAAAAAAGAGAAAAACTTTGGTACTTTCAAATATTAATCGTAATTTTGCAACATATTAGAGTAACCAAAATTAAGGAGGATTATTATATGACTAAAATAATGTCAAACTCAAAAGAACGACTAAACGATAAAGCCCAACGCTTTTTCGAGGATAGCTGTACCGTTCAAGAACCAACAGTAGCCTATCGTCACGATTATGCAACTGAGACTCAAAACGAATCCGAAGAATATCCTTTTACGGCATCATGCAATAATGACGAGTTGGCGAATCATGTCTTAGCTCATGAAGAAGAATATGCAAAAACAGGCAACGCCATTGACTTTCTAGAAATGATGGCCGATTTCAAAAACGAATTCGAATGGTAAACATACGAGTATTAACACCAACCCAACCTCCCGTCAATATTTATAACCAAAATTCATATACATACAAGTTTTGAATCTAGCGATAAAAATAAGGAGATTGAGAGGTTGGAAATCCTTGTTTTCTGCTCTATATTAAGAATAAGACCTATAGTTGTACGACTATAGATTTTCCTCAACGGCATCTTCTTGTCAAGAAATCACAAATACCTGATTATCAATAAGTTTCTATTATTCTTCATATTTGCGATATTCTCAAAGAAACAATAAGCATCTGAAAATACGAGAATCTCAGGCAAGCTAATGTAAAGAAAACTCATTCTTTATAAAGCCTCAGCTTCGAGATAATCTTACAGATCACCTACTTCACCTTCCATCCATCAATGGTTCCCGTCTTCGATGAGAAGTTGCAGCCTATCCGATAAATCTTTCTGCCATCTGCTGTATATTCCCTGGCATAGCCCATATCCTCTATCTGCTTCAGGGCTTCCTCTGCCGAACCATCACGCTTGAATTCGAAGATGTAGATATAGTTCGGAGTCTCTACCACACAATCTACCCTACCTTCGCTTTGCTGCTTTTCGATGAAGACCGTGAAACAGCTGATCATTCTCAATACGAGATAAAAGGTGTATTGGAAGTAACGTTCCTTCTCGCGTTCATCGTCCTTACGACGCTGGTTATAAGGAATGCTGGCAAAGAAGGAAGTCATCAGATTCTCCAACTGATGGCAATCTCACTTCGACATCACATCTACTACCTGAATAATCCAGGCATCCGTTGACTTCGCAGGCTTCAGATAGCTGGAAGCTACCAGCGTAAGGAAACCGCTCCTCACTTCATCATTCGGGAAATCCAGAAGATAGGAATCGGTATCCATATTCCAATCTTTAATGGTGAGATAACCGCTCTGATAAATCATAGGCAACGGTGCTTCCACATCTGCCTTGTAGTCGATAAAACTACTCGTAGGATAAAACCTGTTCACCATCTCATTGATGTTCTCATCAAAATGAGACAATAGGCGAACCAGATAAGTTGGCGAACCGGTGCGGAACCAATAATCTGCCAGGATCTTCTTACTCAAAGCATTCAAGATGCTGAAAGGATTATAGATATCAAGCATATTGGGACTGAAGTGATAACCATCAAACTTCCTCTTCAGTTTGTATTTCATCCCTTCCTCCGTCGTCTTGTATCTCACGGCCATCGCCTTGATTTGTTCATCAAAGGTAGAATACAATTCATCTTCCGTAATTCCACAAAGTGCCTCGTAATGCTCGTCCATACTGATGTCGTTAGGCTGATTGAAACCACTGAACACGCTTACCTGCGAGAACTTTGTGACACCCGTGAGTAAAACAAACTGCAGGTCATCATCAGCTTCCTTAAACACAGAATATACGCCTTTGAGCAGATTACGATTATAATCCTCCAAAGTCATCTTTCCATATTCATTCTGCACAGAAATATCCATATCCATCACATCAAGCAAAGGCTTGTCATATTCATCAATGAGTACGACAGCTCTCATTCCTGTTTTCTTATGAGCATTCCCTAACACAGCCTTAAAGCGACTCCCTAAAGTCTCAGCCAACTCCTCACGCCCATAGATACGTTCTGCCATGGCAACAAACTCCTCCAACACTTTGTCTAACGCATAAGGCTCTACAAAGTTTTGACCACCAAAAGAAAGATGAAACACAGGATATTGCTTCCATTCCTTCTCCAGCTTGTCGATGGCAAGCCCTTTAAAAAGTTCCTTCTTTCCCTCAAAATAGTATTTCAAGGTAGATACGAGCAACGACTTTCCGAATCGTCTAGGACGACACAGAAAGTATATTTTACCATTAGTCACTAAGTCATAGACCAATGCCGTCTTATCAAGATAAACATAATCACCTTCTATGATTTGTTCGAAGTCTTGTATTCCTATAGGATATTTCATATTGCTGCCTTTTTAATTTCTTTCGGCAAAGTTACAAAAAATAATGATACAAGCAAAAGAATATTCAAAAAAAATAACGAGATTGCAAAATACCATATTTGTGGGATTGCTGACAAGGAAAAAAAATAATACCTTTGCCTTTTGAAAATAATAGTTTAAAATCATGGTAGAAACAATGAATAATATTGGAAATAGACAGCCGGATAGCAATGCTGGCTGCAGTAAGCAAAAAGGAGTGAAGAATAAGCAAACCCGGCAGCTGGTACTATGGATTGGTGCTTTGATAGTAGGCGCAGTCTTAGGTATATTCGGCATCAGCTGGCTGGATAGTCTGATGAACTTCATAGCCACGGTCTATACCCGCTTATTCCAGCTTCTGGCAGTACCAACCATAGCCTTGGCAGTTATCACAACCCTGGCATCCTTGGGCAACCAGGCAGATACCGGTAAGATATTCCGCCACGCCATCACCTACACCCTGCTCACAACGATAGCAGCTGCAGCAGTGGGACTGGTGCTCTACAACATCGTTTCTCCAGGCAATTTACCTACAGCCTTGGTACAGAGCGGTATGGCAGATGTTCCCCAAAAGCTGGGAGAAACCAGCTATTATGAACATATTCTTGGGGTAATACCCAACAACATCATCAAGCCGTTTGCCGAAGGAAATGTACTCTCTATATTGATTTTGGCGGCAGCAGCAGGTATTGCTTTAACCAAAATGCCATCAAGCGATAAAAAAGAAGTCGTGATGAAGGGATTGTTTGGATTACAGGATCTGCTTTTCATGCTGATTCATGGATTAATCTGGGCTCTGCCTCTGGGTATCGTTGCCTTTGCAGCACAACTCTCAGCCCAGTTCTCTGCGGGTATCGTGATGGCTTCTCTGGGAAAGTACGTAGCTGTTATCCTGGGAGGTAATGTCATTCAATTCTTCATCATCCTCCCGCTCTTCCTCTTGGCAAGAGGCTTGAAGCCAGTGCGCACTTTGGGTAAGATGATGCCGGCAGTATTAATGGCTCTGTTTACAAAGAGTTCGGCTGCTACGTTGCCGGTGACGATGCAGACAGCAGAAGACAGACTGGGAGTTTCCAATCAGGTTTCCCGCTTCGTATTACCTATCTGTACTACCATCAACATGAATGGTTGCGCTGCGTTTATCCTCGTAACCTCCTTATTCCTGATGCAGAATGGAGGAATGCCTTTACCTTGGACTACGATGATTCTCTGGCTCTTCATTTCAGTTATCTCAGCAGTGGGTAATGCAGGAGTGCCGATGGGATGTTACTTCCTTACCCTATCTCTGATGTCCGGCATCAATGCTCCTATCGGCATCATGGGCATCATCCTGCCAATCTATACCATCATCGACATGATAGAAACGGCAGAGAATGTATGGTCAGATTCCTGTGTCTGTGCCATGGTGGATAAGGACTTGAAGAAAGAGTCCACTTGAAAAAAAAGACGATGTTAAGCACATTGAGGTAAAGTAATCACTCATAACGTGCTAAGCAGCTTTCTGGATGACATTTCATTGCAACCTAGAAAATAATTAAAACGGAGGGCTAGTCCTGGTAATGGGACCAGCCTTTTTTTGTACCTTTGGGGTCATTACTGCAAGAAATCATCGTTGCTTACCTTTACACCAAGTGGTCCATAGTCGCCAAGAGCTTTGTGAGCAAGTCGACTCAACCCTCGGTCTAAGGTGTAGATTGTTCGGTTGGATGCATCAGAGACGTAGTTTCCATGGAAGACGTGATTGAAACTATGAACAACGTGGAAATCGTAGTAAAAGAAGAAGAAGAACTGTTTTTTTATCTTTTTTAATCCTATTTTCCCCATGCATTCAGCTAAAATTCATACCTTTGCATTATCTTTTCAAAAAACAACAAAATGTAATCAATATGAAACAGAAAGATGTTATAACAGGATGGCTTGTAGCATTCATTATCAGCTGTATGATGCTGACGGGATGCACCGAAAAAAACAGGAAGCTAGAGAAGAAAAACGTGAAAGTTGAGACTATCTCCGTGGGGAATACAAACTTGGGGGGAACGAAAGACTATGTGGGAACCATCGAGGAAAAGATGGGATCTACACTCAGCTTCGAGATAGCCGGAAACATCACTTCCATACGGGTGGAAGAAGGAGATAGAGTGAGCAAGGGACAGCTGCTCGCCACCATCAACCCTACCACCGTGAAGGAGGCTCACCGGGCAACACTCACCACCCTGAAACAGGCGCAGGATGCCTACAGAAGATTCCTGCCCCTACACCAGTCGGGAACCATCTCGGATATGAAATGGGTGGAGATAGAAAGCAAACTGGAACAGGCAAAGGCGGCTGAAAGCATCGCCCGCCAGCAACTCTCCCACTCTACTCTCACAGCTCCTTTTGCAGGCGTCATCGCTGCCAAGAACGTGGACTTGGGAACCTACGTGCTCCCCGGACAGCCTGTGCTGAAACTCGCCAATGTGGCACAAGTCAACGCCAAGGTATCCGTACCCGAAGCAGAAATATCTCATCTGCACGTGGGCGACAAGGTGAAACTGACGGTAGCCGCTCTTTCGGGTGCCATTTTCTGGGGAACGATTTCAGAAAAAGGCATCGATGCCAACCCCATCTCGCATACCTACGATGTCAAGGTGGGCATCACCAATCCGCAGGGCCGTCTGCTCCCAGGCATGGTATGCAACGCCCAGGTGCAGGGTAGCGCTGCTACCCCATCCCACATCACCGTTCCGCCACAAAGCATTGAACTGGATGTAGATAACTCCCGATTCGTATGGACCGTGGTAAACGGAAAGGCACATCAGCAACCCGTAACTACCGGCGATTTCGAAGGCGACGGCATCGTCATCCTTTCGGGACTGAAGGCTGGCGACCAGGTTATCATCAATGGCCAGCAGAAAGTTTCGGAAGGAATGAATGTAGATACAGCAAAAAGAGATAACCGATAAAAAGTGGAGAAAAAAGATATGAATCAAGAAACAAGGCAAGAGACAAACAAACCGGAGGATTCCAAAAAGCCGGAGAGAGACACCGCCCTTCGCGACCACATCAAGGCACGCATCACCAGGAAGCCCAACCGCATCATTAAGCGCTCGTTCATCGAGTCGGCGATGTGCAATCACAACATTGTGATGCTTCTGATGGGCATGCTCGTATTTCTAGGCATACTCGGCATCTGTATCATGCCCAAGCAGGAGATGCCGCAATTCACCATCAGGCAGGGTGCCTGCGTAGCCGTATATCCGGGCGCAACATCCGGAGAGGTGGAAGAACGGGTGGCTAAACCGCTGGAGAACTTCATCTTCGGATACAAGGAGGTGAACAAGAAAAAGACCTATACCCAAAGTAAGGACGGCATGCTGATCGTGTTCCTGGAACTCAACGGCGACGTGGAGGACCGGGATGCCTTCTGGAGCAAGTTCAAGCATGGCCTACAGGCCTTCAAGAGCTCCCTTCCTACGGGTGTCCTTGCCCTGCAGGCTGTGGATGACATCGCCGATACCTCTGCCCTGCTCATCACGATGGAAAGCAAGCAGAAAACCTATCGGGAACTGAATACATACATAGACCAGCTGAAGGACAGATTGCGCCGCATTGATGCCATCTCGAACCTGCGAACCTACGGACTGGAAAACGAACAGATAAGCATCTGCCTGGACCAGAACAAACTGGCCAAATACGGTATCGGCCCCTATAAGATTCTGAACAACCTTGCCCAACAGGGCTTCACCACCATGAGCGGAAACCTGGAGATGGGCAACCTCAACCTGCCCATCCACATCACCGACTCATACAACAACGAGCGGGATGTGGCAGAACAAATCGTATATTCCGACCCCAAGGGCAACATCGTGCGCCTGAAGGACATCGCACAGATTAAAAGAGAATATCCGAAACTGAATAAATACATCAAGAGCAACGGCAACAAATGCGTGCTCCTATCCATTGAAATGCGACCGGGAAACGACATCGTGAAGATGGGAAGAGACGTACATAAGACGATGGATGATTTTGAACAGTCCCTGCCCGACGATGTACACATCAATACCATTACCGACCAGAGCAAGGTGGTAAGCGAATCGGTGCTAAACTTCCTGCGCGAGCTGCTCATATCGGTCATCTCCGTCATCATCGTGGTCATCCTGCTGATGCCGCGCCGCGTGGCAGAGGTATCAGCCCTCAGCATCCCTATCACCATCTTCTCGTCGGTGGGTATTTTCTATCTTTTCGGCATGGAACTGAACACAGTTACATTGGCTGCCCTCATCGTAACTCTGGGTATGGTGGTAGATGATTCCGTGGTTATCATCGACAACTACATGGAGAAGCTGGGCCATGGCATGTCGCGCTGGCATGCAGCCATCGCCGCTCCTAGAGAGTTCTTCATGTCGGTGCTTTCTGCCACGCTCAGCATCTCGCTCACCTTCTTCCCATTCCTCTTTACCATGCATGGCGAAATGGGCGATTTCGTAAAATCATTCCCCTGGGCCATGTTCATCATCCTGAGCATCTCGCTCATGGTTTCGCTGCTGCTCACACCTTATTTACAGTATATGGTGATTCACCAGGGCATCAGCAGCCAGCACAAGCCCAACGCCCGCAAAAAGCCGCTCGACTATCTGCAGATGGGGTACACCTGGTTACTGAAACGCTGTTTCGCCTTTCCACGCACCACCCTCGCTGTAGGCATCATGCTGGTGAGCACCGGAGCCATCATCTTCGTACATCTTCCGCAACGAATGATGCCTATCGCCGAGAGAAACCAGTTTGCCGTAGAGTTCTATCTGCCTAGCGGAACCACCGCTGCAAGAACCGCACAGGTGGCAGATTCTATGGCCCACATTCTGCAGCGCGACCCGCAGGTAACAGCCGTAACCACGTTTGTTGGTCAGGGTTCACCCCGTTTCCACACCACCTATGCGCCACAGATTGGCGGTGAGAACTTTGCACAGTTTATCGTGAATACGGTAGATAACGATGCCACAGAAGAGGTACTCGACCGATATGCCGACCGATACTCCAACTATTTTCCCGACTGCTACATCCGCTTCAAGCAGATGGATTACAACAACGCCACCTACCCTATCGAAGTAAGAGTGAGCGGCGACAGCATGGGCGACCTGAAGGCTGCCGCCAGGAAGATAGAAGCCTGCATGCACAAGATAGAAGGCATCAACCTGATTCGTACCAACTACGAAGAGCCCCAGCCTGGCATCAGGGTAACTCCAGATGCCACCGAGGCCAACCGGCTGGGTGTGAACAAGACCATACTCTCTGCCGACCTTGCCATTCATTTTGGCGATGGCATCCCGATGGCCACCCTTTGGGAAGGTGACTATCCGGTGAAGATGGTTCTGAAATCGGAAAACGACAGCGACCTTGCCAATGAATACATCCCCGTGATGGGAGGAACATCGAGCGTTCCACTCCGCCAGCTGGCTAAGATTTCGCCCGACTGGCACGACGGCAGCATTATACGCAGAAACGGCGTGCGTACCATCTCTATCATAGGTGAACCTTTAAGGGGATTCAATGCCAACCGATTGGCCAACGAACTGAAGCAGGAAGTATCCAAACTCCCGCTAGATTCCAGTCTTGATTGGGAGATTGGCGGTATGGCAGAAAAGGATGCCGAAACCCTTCCTCAGGTTACATCGGGCGTGATGATAGCAGCCTTAATCATCTTCTTCATCCTGCTCTTCCATTTCAAGCGCATCAGTCTGGCACTGGTGAATCTCTCGTCCATGTCGCTCTGCATCTTCGGTGCAGCGATAGGCCTTCTGGTTACGGGTTTCGACGTGAGTCTTACCTGCATATTAGGCATTGTGAGCCTGATGGGTATCCTGGTAAGAAACGGCATCATCATGCTCGACTATGCCGAGGAACTGCGCCGCGACAAGGGGTTATCGGTAAAGGAAGCCGCCTTCCAGGCTGGCGAGCGCCGCATGCGCCCTATCTTCCTTACATCGGCAGCCGCCTCGGTAGGCGTACTGCCTATGATGGTAGAGAACAATACGCTGTGGTCGCCAATGGGAGCCGTTATCTTCTTCGGTACGCTTATCTCGATGGTACTCATCGCCACCATCCTGCCTGTGCTCTATTGGCTCGTGTTCGACAAGCACGGCAAGTATAGTTTGAGGAAGCAGTAACCACCCCTGTGTATTAAACACTTCGTTCTCATCGGTTGTGATGCCAATAGGCATCGGTGCACCCGTTTTCGGGTTCACAAATTGCAAAAACATCACCATGATTGTAGGATAAGGGCAGAAAAACTTTGTGCTTTCAAGATTTATTCGTACTTTTGCAGTCAAAAACAGAAAGGGAGGGATGAATGCTGATGCAGAAATCCCTCTTTAAGTATAACAAAAAAGAAGAAAGCCTATGTTCCATATCGCTCAATACTTCCCTATCACAGACCCTACGTTGATATTCTTCGTAGTGCTCCTCATCATCCTCTTTGCCCCTATCATCATGGGTAAACTCCGTATCCCGCACATCATCGGTATGGTGCTGGCAGGTGTGCTCATAGGCAAATACGGACTGAATATCCTGGAGCGCGACTCTTCGTTTGAGCTCTTCGGAAAGGTGGGACTCTATTACATCATGTTCCTCGCTGCACTGGAGATGGATATGGAAGGCATGAAAAAGAACAAGTCGCGACTGCTTATCTATGGCCTGCTCACCTGTTTTATACCGTTCTTCCTCACCTATGGCATGAGCATCTGGCTGCTCCACTACTCTGCCAAGGCTTCCTTCCTGCTGAGCTGCATCATGGCATCCAATACGCTGATTGCCTATCCTATCGTTTCGAGATACGGACTGCAACAGAAACCGAGCGTTACGCTGAGTGTGGGGTCAAGCATGATTTCGCTGCTCATAGCCCTAATAATGCTTGCCGGACTGGTAGCATCGTTCAGCAAGCATGACGGCGTACTGTTCTGGGTATTCTTCACCCTCAAGTTTGCTGTCTATTGTGGCGTGATGATCATGCTGATTCCCCGACTTACAAGATGGTTCTTGCGAAGATACAGCGATGCGGTGATGCAGTTTATCTTCGTACTTTCGATGCTCTTTATGAGTGCGGCACTTTCGCAGATAGTAGGCATCGAGGGCGTTTTCGGTGCTTTCTTCGCCGGTCTGATATTAAACAGATATATTCCGCATGTTTCGCCACTGATGAACCGCCTCGAGTTTATCGGCAATGCCCTCTTCATTCCTTATTTTCTGATAGGTGTGGGCATGCTGATCAATATCAATCTGCTGTTTCAGGGCAGTCATATTCTATGGGTCGTGTTCTGCATCGCCTTCTTCGGGACCTTGGGCAAAGCCATCGCAGCCTATATCGCCTGTCTGGGTTTCAGGTTGCCACTTTCTTCGGGTCACATGATGTTCGGACTCACTTCGGCTCATGCTGCCGGAAGTATCGCCATGGTGATGGTGGGTATGCATCTGCTCGTAGCACCGGGCACTTACCTCGTCAACGATGATATGCTCAATGGTGTGGTTATGATGATTCTGATTACCTGCATCATCTCATCCATCCTTACCGACCGGTCTTCGCAGAAGATTATCCTGAGAGACAAGGAACTGCCTGATGCGGAAGACGACAAGAAGGTGAGCGATGAGAAGATTCTGGTTCCGGTGAAATATCCTGAATATGCCGACAACCTGATGAGTCTGGCGTTTCTGGTGAGAAACCAGAAACTGAACAGGGGACTCATCTGCCTGAATGTGGTATATGAAGACAAGGATATGCGATACAACCAGGAACAGGGAAGACGGATTCTGGAACATTGCAGTCAGCTGGCTGCTGCCACCGATGTGATGACGCAGACCCAGGTTCGTATTGCAGCCAACATCGCCAACGGCATCAAGCATGCCTTCAACGAGTTCCAATGTTCTGAGATTATCATCGGAATGCACATGCATCCTGAGGTTTCGCCGAAGTTCTGGGGAGAATTCCACCAGAGTCTCTTCAACGGATTGAGCCGACAGATTATCATGGCACGCATCAGACAGCCGTTGAATACATTGAGAAGAATACAGGTAGCCGTACCTTCGAGAGCAGAGTTTGAGCCGGGTTTCTACCGCTGGTTGGAACGCCTTGCCCGACTTGCCGGCAACCTCGACTGCCGCATCCAGTTTCATGGCAGAGAAGAGAGTCTGGCGCTCATCAATGAATATATCAAGAACCGGCATCCGGAAGTGCGTGCTGATTATACCCAGATGATTCACTGGAACGAGTTGCCACAGCTGGCTTCGCAGATATCTCCAGACCACCTGTTCGTGGTAATAACCGCCCGTAAGGGAACCGTATCTTACAAGACTGCACTGGAGCGTCTGCCGGAGGAAATCACGAAATACTTCTCAGGTACCAACCTGATGATTATCTTCCCCGACCAGCATGGTGATTCCTACGGCGACCAGCTTACCTTCGCTGAGCCTCAGCATCAGGAAGAGATCAGTGCTTACGAATCATTCCTGCAATGGTTTAAGAAATTCAGAAAATAAAGAGAAAACAGAGGATACTACTAAAAAAGGTCGCCAGCATTTTGGCGACCTTTTTTAGTATATAAACATTCAAAACGATTCGGATTAATCAAATCGATTCGAATGATTTATTTCTTCTTACAATCGTCTTTCAGGGGAAACTTACTAAGCATAGTCAAATGTTAAAAAACACCCTAAATACGAAGAATTCCACAACAAAAGCCTTTAATATCAATCTTTTTCCTTACCTTTGTGTTCTATATTTGGCAATTCTTAAAAAGAAAAGTCAATCGGTTTTTCATCTAACCTCTGGATATAACATTGGAAGATAAAATCAAACAGCCTTTAACGGCTAATGCTTCATTGTATAATGGGCAACCTACTGACACAGGTTCATCGTGTCCAAGTGCAAGACTTACCTCTTGTACGCCCTCCATCTCAAAGAACAAAGGTGGGGTGTCGGTAGAGAATGTGCCATCCGGAAACAAGCAATGGTTTGTTCTTCGAGTTTCGTATGGGCGTATTATCAAGGCAAAAGCATTCGTTAAGGCTAAAGGATTGGAATGTTATGTTCCTTTGCGATATAAAGAAGTAAGAAAGCAAGGAAAGAAGCGAATCATCACAGAGCCTCTTCTCCCCTCTTTTCTCTTTGTTCATGCATCAGCAGAGCAAGTTGATTCTCTTTTGCAACATAAGAACATCAAGGCTTTTGAAAATAGAGCTTTGTTGAGTTACTATTACGACCATACTTCACATTGTGAAAATGCGCCAACCAAGAATCCTCCTCTTATCATTGCCGATACAGCTATGGATAATTTCATCCGTTTAACCTCCATACATAATCCTCACATCATCCCTGTTACTTCGGTGAATATCAAATACAAGTTAGGGGATGAAGTAGTGATTACAGAGGGTGAGTTTAAGGATATACATGGTAGAGTGACAAGGATTGCAGGGCAACAGAGAGTGGTGGTAGAACTTTTTGATGGATGCCTGGTGGCTACGGCGTACGTGCCGAAGGAGGCGATGAAAATAGAGATTGTAAATAGAATTAGAGAATAAATGATGGAACTAACAATTCAACAAAATAAAGTTTTTGAACAAATCAAAGCATTCCTTAATAGTGATGCATCTGTTTTTATTCTACGTGGTTATGCTGGTACCGGTAAAACTACGATGGTTAAGGTGATAGCAGACTATATTGAACAAACTCGTCAGTTAGCAATGATGGCTCCTACAGGACGTGCAGCAAGAGTTCTTGCTATGAAGACGGGGCATACAGCTACAACTATTCACAAAGCGATTTATTCCAAAGCACACGTTGAGCCTAAAAAAGTCAAGAATATTGCAGAGTCAGAGTTTAAGTTTGTATTTTCTATCAACAACTCTGAAAATGGAGGCAATATTGTTGCTATTTTAGATGAAGCATCAATGGTTTGTTCTCGTAAGATAGAACATGAATTGTTTATGTTCGGCACTGATAATCTGATGGAAGATCTCCTTACGTTTGTACGACCTAACTTTGGTGGTAAAGTGATTTTTGTAGGAGATCCTGCGCAGTTGCCTCCAGTTGGAGAATCAGTATCTAATGCATTACGGGCTGAGTATTTTAAAGAGAAAGGTCTGAAGGTCATTGAGGCTGAGCTTACAGAAGTGCTTCGTCAAAAGGATGATAGCGTTATCCTAAAGAATGCAATGATGATACGTGATCTCCTTAAAAAAGACAAACGTAACCAACTTGTATTTGAAGAGCAAAAGGATGATGTGGAAACAGTTCCGTCAGAACAGTTCCTTGATAAATACCTTAATTATAGAAAAGAATCAGGAAGACACGATAGTGTTATAATATGTTATTCAAATAAATCTGCAAACAGATATAATAGAGACATCCGCAAATCTCTTTATGGAGGAGATGTACCTCTTCAGGAAAATGACATTTTGCTTATTACACAAAACAACTATAGGCTCGATCGTATGAACGGAGAGTTTGTTCCTGTACTTTCCATTGGAGAGAGAACACAACAGTCTGCTCCTGTATATGCTCAAATCGGAGGAAAGAAAGAGCGCATTGTCATTACACTAAACTTCATTAAAGTAACAGTTCCTAATGGCGATGGTAATCCGATTCCATGTATGCTGCTTGAGGATTTACTGACAAGCGATACAGCAACAATTTCGATAGATGAAAACAGAGCTCTGTATATCAATTTCTGTATGAGAAATCCAAATTTAAAACAAGGTACAGAAAGTTTTGCAGAAGCTCTTCTCAATGATGAGTATTACAATGCTATACGTGCAAAATATGGATATGCCGTAACAGGACACAAATGTCAAGGTGGTGAATGGGGAAAAGTGTTCGTTGACTACACGGGTAGAACCGGACTTGATGACGACAGTCTAAGATGGGCATATACAGCTACAACACGAGCACAGAAAACACTTTACGTAACAAACCTGCCACATATCACACCGTTCTCAAAATTCAGAATCGAACCTATACAAAAATGCAAGAACGTCGCTCCGGAATGCAGAATCCTTAACGAAGTCCCGCCTACACCGTTCCACAACAAGAATGTAGACAATGGCATAAGGGCAAAGTACCATTGCATTGCAAAAAACATGGAGTATACTCCGTACAGAATAATAAGCGTACAGAGTCGTCCGTATTTGGAGATATACAACATACAAACTCCAGACGGAGTTGACAGATATGATCTCTTCTATAAAGCTGGAGATATCTTCCAGCCTGCAAAGGCGGCATCTCCGAATCAGCATACACCGCTTATAGAAATTATGTTGAATGACGAACAAGGAATGTCTTATAAATATAATTACATTCCCTCCGATGAATCACACTGCAAGTTGCTTGATTTGATTAGGTCGGCATGTGATACTATAAGTGTTCAGATTACGAACGTAGTTGAACATGCTGAAGATTTCAGCACTACATATTATATGCGTACCAGCGGGACATTCTCATATATAAAGGTGTATGTAAATTCTAACGGATTTATCACATACGCCAAACCTATGTCACTGAAAGGTAAAGATGACGGAGAACTTAGTGAAATAATAGAAATAATAAACTCACATTTTGTATAATATGGCAAATGTTAAAGATATAACAACAATGTGCAAGGCAGGTCAAGTGCAGGAAGCATACGAACTTGCCCAAACCGATTTGGCGGCTAGGCCAGCCGATATCTGGGCACAAAGAGCTGTTGGTTGGGTGCTATATTACATGATAAAAGCTGATTCTGAAGTTGGTGACTATGCCAAACTGTTAGAACATATAAACGAGCTTAAATCATTAGATCAGCTGACTATAGCCAATGACAGTATGATTTTTGACAATGTGCAATTCCAAATAGCAAACTTCATCAAGAATAATATATTCTTAACAGACATTGAAGCATCTTCAAAACTATCAACGTTGTTTTCGAAGTTTAAGGATTATGAATTCAAACCATCCATAGGTCATTCCTTCCTTCTTCAAGCCATTCTCAAATTTGAGAATTGGTCTGAAATGCCTGACTTTTTTGATTGGTGGAATTTGGACGACCTATCTTCTAAAGACTATGAGCCATACGTCAATCAGAAAGGACAAAAGATAATGACTCTTGCCGAACGTGCCTTCATAGCAAATTCCAAGGCGTTGCTTAGACTAAATGATCTTGGACGAATTGAGGAATTCCTTCCCAAGTTGGACAATCTTATGAATAACCATAAGGAAATGATGTATCCAGGTTATTTCTACGGGAAACTTCTCTTGGCTTTAGGAAGTAATCGAGATGAAGCTTTAAAAGTTATTATACCTTTTGCGAGAAAAAAGGCTACCGAGTTTTGGGTTTGGCAGCTTTTAAGTGATGTTTTCACGGATGATGAAGACAAACAACTAGCTTGTCTGCTACGTGCAGTTCATTGCCGAACACAAGAAACCTTCCTTGGTAAAGTTCATATCAAATTAGCCAATTTGTATATAAAGCGTGGATTACTTAACTCTGCACGTTATCATATTGATGCTGTAACACGATGCTATGTTTCACAAGGTTGGAGACTACCAAACGAAATAGAATGCTGGATACACCAACCGTGGCTTAATTCTACTATACCAGACGGAAATATCTCTATTGATTATATGTCTATTACGGATGCCATCTTATGCAATGGCGCAGAAGAATGTATTGCAGTCGTAACATACGTTGATCAAACCAATCATAAAGCTTTTATTATTTATGGCAAAGAGAAACGGACAGTTCAAAAGTTACGGTTTAGGGTACAGGCTGGAAATATATTGAAATTGCATTATATTACAGATAATGAAGGTAAAATGAAAATTATCAGTTCAACAAAATTTCAACTGCCTTCGAATCTAAATTATGCTAAATATGTAGAAGGAAAGATTAACAAAAGGGATGATAAAGAATTCGCATTCTTAAAGTCTGGTTCTGTAAGCTGCTTTGTTTCACCTAATATTGTAAAAAAATACAACTTAAAGAATGGTGATAATATCAAATGTCTGATTATCTATGATTATGACAAAAAGAAGAATGCGTGGAATTGGGTTTGTGTAAACGCTAAGAAGTAAAAAAATATGAAAGAATTAACACATAATGCTAAAATAGCAGTATTAAAAATATTGAATGACATCGTTAATGCAGATAATATTGTAAAAGATGTCGAAGTTGATTATATGAATGAAATTGCACGTTCTTTCGAACTTGCAGATAATTATATGGACGAGGTAAACAATCTTGTTACGTTACAAGCTTTGGCAATAGTAAGAACACTATCAACTGATTTAAAGCAGGAAATTGCCCAGATGATGGGAAAGATGATTGTTATTGATAAAGACATTAATTATAATGAGGTAAAACTATATAATGCTGTCTGTGAATCATGCAATATTGAACGCAATTTCAATATTGAAGACTATCCTCCTGAGATAACTATAAGTGGTGCATATGTTAATCTAAAATAGAAGTGAACAGATATGAACATAGCAGAACAGATACATTTGAAACTTCAACTGAAGGAAAGCTCTGAAATAGAATATAAATCAGCCGCAGGCGGATTCCCAAAAGCTGAATTTTGGCGTTCTTTCTCAGCATTAGCCAATACTAATGGTGGAACAATTGTGTTGGGAGTGAAAGAGAAGAATCATAAATTCACCCCTGATGGCCTTTCAGAAGAGCTTGTTACAAAATACAGAAAGCAGTTTTGGGATGATGCACACAATAAGTCGTGCGTAAATATTCCACTGCTAGTAGAGAGCGATATAGAAGAAATAAAGACTGACGGAGGGCAATACTTACTTGCCTTTAGAATTCCTCGTGCACAATATAACTTGCGCCCCATTCACCTTACACTTACTCCGTTTGGACATACTTATAAGCGCAGGGACGAGGGAGATTATCTATGTACAGATGATGAGATAAAGCAGATGTACTCGGATGCCAACAATATGAGAGCATCCGCTGATTCTCGAATTCTACGAGGTTATTCCATTAATGACATTGATATGCAGACTCTTCACCAGTATCGCCGTGCATATGATATCAAACACGAAAACCATCCTTGGACTGAGGTTGACGACAAACAGTTCTTGGAAAATATAGGTGCCTATCGTAAAGATAGAGCTACATCAACCGAAGGATTTACGGTTGCAGGAATGCTGATGTTTGGCAAAAGTAACAGTATTACAGATCCAGAATGTTGTCAAGAGTTCTTTCCAGACTATCGTGAACATTTGAGTGATGACGTTCAGATACGTTGGACAAATCGTATATATCCCGACGGAACATGGGAAGCCAACCTTTACCAGTTCTTCACTCGTGTTTTGCCTTTGTTACAACATGCATTACCAGTGCCATTCAGCCTTGACAATAATCAAATAAGAAATAATACCACTACCGCCCATGTGGCTCTGCGTGAGGCTTTAGCCAACAGCTTGATTCATGCTGCATATACAGTGAGAGGTAATATTGTTATCGACAGATACTTTGACCGGATTATCTTATCAAATCCTGGCACTATGCTTATCAGCATGGAAGAATACTACGAAGGAGGACATAGCGTGTGCAGAAATCCTATTATCCAAAAGATGTTTGTATTCTTGGGAATTGGTGAAAAAGGTGGTACAGGTGCCGATGTTATCACAAAAGGATGGAAGGATAATGGTTGGAGCATCCCAACAGTTGAAGAAAAGAGTAATCCTGACCGAATCGAAACTTGTCTTAAACTGGGAAAAAACATCAAAGAGGCTACGGAAACTCCTGCCGACACTACGGAAACGACTACGGAAACTTCATCCGACACTACGGAAACTTCTGCCGACACTACGGAAACTCCTGCCGACACTACGGAAACCATTCTTGAAATAATCAGTAATAATCCTAAGGTCACGGCAAAAGAACTTGCATCCGTATGTGGCATAACAGAAGATGGGGTTGCCTACCATATCAAGAAATTAAAGCAAAGAGGACGACTAATTCGCATCGGAGGCTCACGTAATGGAGGCGAGTGGAAGGTAGTTGAGTAAAACGATATACCGTTCTGTTGAAGCCAAACGAAACTCTATCTCTGTGATTGCATCTCGATAGATGCTCTACAAAAAGGCCGAACTCTTCATAAGGATATAGCACAAGATTTGCTCAAAAATATGAGCAAAGAATATTTAATAAAAGCGGAAGGACGAACTTGGTATGTCATGCCTCAATCATAGAGGACATATTATAGCGGAATTATAGCGAATTCGGCATTCTTATAGCGGAAAATCCGTCGAATTTCGACGGATATAGCGAAATTAATACTAAAAAAAGGTCGCCAGCATTTTGGCGACCTTTTTTCATATTTATTTCGTATTCAGAACCAGCTTCTTCGTTTTCATCTTTTCTCCCGCTACCGAAAGTCCTACCTTTCCAGGCTTATCACCGGCGCACAATATTACGAGGGCGGAACCCTGGAAGAGATTGCGCTGAATGTTTTTCTCCAACTGGGTCTTTCCGATATGAAGTTCATCCGATGAGATGTTTCCATTATCCACCGCCACGATATTCGCATCGCCTTTTACGGTGAAAGTCAACTTATCGAATGCCTTGGTATTCTTATCTAAAAATATTTAATTTTCACCCAAATAGCCAAAACTACTGCCAATTAACAAGATATTTAAAATAGGGAAATATCAATCTAACATCTCAAAGAAATGCAACTAAAAAAAAATGTAAAGGTAGCTTCATTTCTTAAAATATGTTTAAGAAAAGCAGGAAAACACCCTTCACACCCTTCACCTGTAATAAATTGATTTACAGAATGTTAAATAAAAAGGTGAAGGGTGAAGGTTTGAAAACTCTATTTATATATGTACGCGTGGGTAAAGAAAAAAGAGGGTAATTCGGAAAAAGACCCTAGGGTCAAAAATCGAAAAAGCCCTAAAAAAGAATATAATATAAAGATTTAAAATATACTCTTCACCTCGTCACCCCAACACGGTTTCCATATCTTCTTTATCGGAGATATTTTGCTATCTATTGGAGATAATTTCTTATCTATCGGAGTTATCTTTTTATCCTTCGGAGATATTTTCAGAATGATTTCATGGTATTTTCTGTACTTTATTTCCCGAATCCACGCAAATCGCACAAATCGCATAGGTAGGAAACGGAAATGGTGTATCTTTGCAACGTCAATCAGAAGTAACAACGAAATGCAGGATTGCTGAAAAAAACATAAAAATTTGGAAGTTAGAATTATTCAGCGTAATTTTGCAGATGAAATAAAACAAGAAACAATATGCAAACAAGCAAATACCTATTAGCAACAGATTCAAGACCACCGGCGATGCCGATGGGTTGAAATAACACATACTTTTTATAGAAAGTAATACAGAATTGAGTACTGAAACGAGCTTAATTTGCAAGAATAAGGCGCGTTTTGTTTTTTTATATCCCTCCTTATTTCTTTTTATCTCTTAAAATTAGGCATTTCCAAATATTTTGCTTAATTTTGCCTGCAAAATAATTTTGAGTAAGAAAATGATAGATATAAAAGGTATAACCAAGAGCTTCGGCTCCCTGCAGGTGCTTAAGGGCATCGACCTGCATATTGACAAGGGCGAGGTGGTAAGTATCGTCGGTCCTAGTGGTGCCGGCAAAACTACACTCCTCCAGATTATCGGTACCCTCGACAAGCCTGATAGTGGCAGCATCATGGTTGATGGCATCGATGTAAGCAGCCTCAGCACCAAGAAACTGAGCGATTTCCGCAACCAGCATCTCGGTTTCGTCTTCCAGTTCCACCAACTTCTCCCTGAGTTCACCGCTCTGGAGAACATCATGATTCCTGCCTTCATTGCAGGCAAGAGCCGAAAAGAAGCCAAGGAGCGTGCCGAGGAGTTACTGGCGTTCATGGGCTTGAGCGATAGAGCCAGTCACAAGCCTGCCGAGTTATCTGGTGGTGAGAAACAGCGTGTAGCCGTGGCGAGAGCCTTGGTCAATAACCCTGCCGTCATCCTTGCCGATGAGCCATCAGGAAGTCTCGACACCAAGAACAAGGCTGAGCTTCACCAGCTCTTCTTCGACCTCAGAGACAAGTTCGGTCAAACTTTCGTCATCGTAACTCATGATGAGGGCCTTGCTGCCATCACCGACCGCACCATCCATCTCAAGGATGGAATGATTGAGAAGACGGTGGAAGCAGGAGCTGCTGATAACAATAAAGAAGTTTCTGCTGAAGAACCAGACTCATCCATAGATTGCATCTAAACGCCCTGAACCAACGGTCACCGGCCGAAGGGAAAGGTAAAGGGCAGAAGCTCCTAGCCCAGGGCAACACCCTGGGTAATTACGGACGCAAACCTGTCGCCCTGTAAGGGCAAAAGCATTTTATATTCTAGAAAATAACATTATATGGCAAAAAAGATAAAACTAGGCGATTACAATCGCCTTCGCATCGTAAAGAAAGTTGATTTCGGTCTGTATCTCGATGGTGGTGACGAGGGAGAAATCCTCCTTCCATCCCGCTACGTACCTGAAGACGCAGGCATCGGCGACGAGCTGGATGTCTTCATCTATCTCGACCAGGAAGAGCGCCTCATCGCTACCACCGAAACCCCTTTGGCAAAGGTAGGCGATTTCGCCTATCTCGAAGTGAAATGGGTCAACGAATACGGAGCCTTTCTGGGCTGGGGGCTGATGAAGGACATCTTCTGCCCATTCCGCGAGCAGAAGAAACGTATGGTGCTCGGCAACTCCTACATCGTGCATATCCACATCGATGAGGAGAGCTACCGCATCGTTGCCTCTGCCAAGATTGAGCGTTATCTCAACGAAGACCATCCTCACTACAAGCATGGCGAAGAGGTGGATCTCCTCATCTGGCAGAAGACCGACCTCGGCTTCAAGGTTATCATCGACAACCAGTATCCGGGTCTGCTCTATCAGGACCAGATTTTCCAGTACATCCACACGGGTGACAAGATGAAGGGATACATCGGAAGAGTTCGTCCTGACGGAAAGATAGATGTCACCCTGCAGAAGACCGGCATCCAGCAGACAGCCGATTTCGCCGAAACCCTCTACCAGTATCTCCTGGACAACGACGGCGAGTGCAACCTTGGCGACAAGAGCGAGGCCGACGACATCTACGAGCGTTTCCACGTGAGCAAGAAGGTTTACAAGCGTGCCATTGGCGACCTCTACAAGAAGCGCCTCATCACCGTAAGCCCTATGAGCATCCGATTGGCAGAATAAAGCAGATTAGAAGTATTATAATAAGGTATTTGCATTATTCATACGCATTTGTTGCAAATCAGGGGCAAAAAAAGGTCGTTTTTGTTGCAAATCAGGGGCAACTAGACCAAAGCTTGTCGCAAATCAGGGGCAACAAGGCATATCATTTAAAAAGGTGGCGCATCAAATAAGATGCGTCACCTTTATTTTCTTATACGGTTTACCACCCAAACCAAGGGCAGCCATCGTATGATCCTTGATAATCAACTCGCCTTTCTGCAAACCAGCTATCGCCGACTTGATTTCCTGGAAGTCTTTACCCGACACACCAAAGAGATCCTTGATGATACTGTCAGAAATCGTCTGTTGCTTCATGATGAGCGGATATTGCGCATTGGCATAGAAATCGAAGAACTTACTCTTGTAACTATCCATGTTTTGAGTGGCAAAGATGATGCTCAAGCCCTTGTTTCTACCCACAGCTATCAGATTGCGAAGCGGCTGGTTATCGAAGTCCAGCATATAGTGAGCCTCATCAATAATCGTGAAATGACGAATCTGTACATAATCCTCATTCACCGCCTGCTTCGGCAACTGCTCATAGATATTGTTAAGCTTAGAAATGATGAAATACACGATAGCCCTGGCTATCGGACCATCTTTCGGGAAAGCATCCATCTTCACGATAAAACACTCATCTACCAGATTCACCTTATCTTCCGATGCAAACAGATGATTGCGAATTAACTGTTTCAAAACCGAAGTGATGCTATCATCCTTATCCGGATTCTGCATTCTCTGCTGATATTTCATCAGCATCAGCTCAAAAGTGATAGGCTTGCCTGCCGTCTGCTTATAAGCCTCAACAATGGCTTCACTCAACCGATTACTCATGGATGCGCTCACCGTTGCACGATCTACAGCGCAGAGTGCACCAGCCATCTCCGTGGAATAGAGATTGATTTCGTTGATGGTCCTGCCCGTAAAATCCTTGAACGGCGTGAAAGGCAATGGCGCAACCACAGGGTCGAGGATGCAACTCCTATCCACATCGAAGTGAACAAGCCAGTTGGCATTCGATGGGTCAGAGAATTCACCCTTATAATCGAACAAAAGGAAGTTGACGGGATAAGGCGTTTCGGTAGAAAGATTACGAAACTGCTGAATCAACACAGCCAGCAGATTGGTCTTACCCGAACCCGTGGTACCAGCCACCAGAATCTGTGCATTCGATACCGAACGCCCATTGATATTCAGTTTCGCTTCCATATCCTCTGCATACTCGCCTATCAGCAACTCCAGAGCAGGAATACCACTTCCGCCATGTCGCCTGTTGCTTGCAGCAAAGAGAAAAGCATTCAGATTCTCATCTTCCGAAAGATAAGCGATACCCCGATAGATTTCCTTCGCCACGATGCGACCCACGATACTGGCATTCTGCCAATCCACCTCACAATCTCTATATCTCAACTTCAACAAAGCCGAAAAAAGCGACTTCTTATTGTCCTTGGTAAAGAAACTAGGCATGATGCGCTGAGAAGATTTCGACAATACGATATCTCCCAAACCATCCACACTTCTCTTCTCCGTTAAGCTCAAACTGGCTATCAGGCAGATTCGCATCACCTTATTCAGGGTTAGCATAGCATCCCTCTCCCCTTCCACTTGCCGCGAAAGGTTCAAACGCTTCTCCAGTTTCTCCTTCAAAGGCATGATGGCTTCTACCATACCTTCTGCCTGTCGTATATTCTCTAATGCTACTTCCATATTTATATTACTCCGTCAATATGAAACATTATTCATTACACATTACTCCAAAATATCCTTCCTCCACGTGGGTGCTCTGACTTTCCACATCTCTTACCAGTGTATAAGAACGGGAGAGGAATGGTTCCAGCTTCATGTAATCCTTATCCTTTCTGATTTCCGAAGTGGTGCAGAGCAGGATGGTTTGCTCGGCAAGTCCCGGGAAGTATTCTTCCATCAGCACATCACGGCTCTCCTCATCCAATACCCCCATCACAGTATCTATCATCACAGGTGGATTATAGTCGCCCAGATTTCGAAGCACCTTCAGCAACACCTGGATAAAGATTTGCTTGGATGCCGCATTCAATTGGTTGAGCGAGATTTCATTTCCTGCCTTGTGATAGAGACGGATGGTGAAATTCTCCATACTGTCTGATAGCTCCACCTTGGCGATGCAGCCTTTATAGGAAATCAGGAGTTTGTTGAGTTGCTCCTTCATATCCTCCTCAATCTTCTCCTTTTTGCGCTTGAGCAGAGTGTCGGCAACATCCTCAAAGAAAGGCTTCAGTTTCACCAACATGTCATATTTCACATCTGGTTCCTGCTGTATCTGCACATCAAACTGGTGAATCTTCCGCTCCAGTTTCTCAATGCTCATCTTTCTGTCATCCGCCTCCTTCTTCAAGATTTCGAGTTCACGGCTAGCCTCCTCGTATGCCTTGATGATTTCGGTATTGCCGCTTACCATGCTACGACGGAGCAGAGCAATCTGACTCTGCTGATTATCATAGTTCTCCAACCGCTTTTCCAAATCATAACGACTGTCATTAAGGGCGATAAACTCATTCACAGCATTGGCACCCAGCAGATTCTTGAGCGCATCAAACTCGCTTTCATCCAGGAAAGCATAGTCGTCCTTGCGCTGCAAAGCTTCCTGCTGACTCTTCAGGTAAGCCACCACATCGTCATCCTCCACGGAATCCGGACAGAGGCACTTTGATTTCAGATAACCAAGAATCTTGGTAGTTACCTCACGCATCTGCTCCAGGGAGAGCACCCCTTCACGTTCCTGTTTCAAGGCTTCTTTCTGTCGGATGATGTCGTTCACCTCGTTTGTGATTCCCTGTGCAAGTTTCGGAAAGAACACGTTGATTTCCAAGGTCTCCACCACCTGCTTCAATTGGGCATTATATCGCTTTGACAACTCCTGCGTATCCTTCACGCTGGCCTCCAGATCCTGAATCTTTCGTGCAGTCTCGGCAGAATCCTTGGCACCTTCCTTGGCAGCATCATATTCAGCCTGAATGGATACCAGATATTTGTACTTATCATCCTGGTGCTTGGTATTTTCCTCCTGCAAAGCCACCAGTTGGTTGCGCTGCTCGCAAAGACCATTATATTCTTCTGCCTCCTTCTGCGCCTCCAGTCTCCTTGCCGCCCATTCCTGCTGCTGATGCTCGGCAGCATTTTTCAATTGCAGATACTTGTTGAATCCCATCACATTCTGGATATTATCCTTGATGATTTGGGCAAAAACGTTCTCCTTCAAGAGCTCGCTCGACTGCATAGCATCAAAGAGGAAATACTTGCTGAGCTCCTGCGGCAGGTTTGCCTTGATGATTTTGTTCACCTGCTGCTCGTTGATGGCACGCTGCTGCGGAGGCGTAGCCGTGCCATAGGAGAAAGGCGTGCCATCCATATTGAGCAGCACATTCTCCACAGGCTTGTTGGCAGGATTAAGCTTATACGTACGACGCAGCAGATACTGCTGCGTACGTCCGAGCACCATACCTTCGAAAGAGAGTTCGAGCACGATGGTAGGCTCCACCTTTCCCAAGGCACCATTGTTCAGGAGTTCCTGAAAATGCGCCTTGTTCTGAATCTTCAGTCCATAAAGAGCCCCACAGATAGCCTCGAACAGCGTGGTCTTACCACCACCGTTCATACCACCTATCAGGATGATGGGCTGATCGGGGTTCACCGACAAATCCAAGTCAAGACTCAGATAAGTCTTATAGTTCTTGATTTTGATTCTTTTGATAATCATAATCTATTCTTCACTCTTCGTTCTTCATTCTTGGTTCATTACTTGATCTGAGAAATCGCCTCGGCGATAATCTTCTCAGTATCCTCGTCATTCATTTCTATCTTATCCACCTTGGCTGCATGATATTTGCGCAGGATTTCCTCGCTCATCCAGCCAAAGTCTATCTCATGTTTCTCGCAGAGCGTCCGAATCAAGTCGAGGTCTTCCTTTCGGATGCCGTAGTGCAAGAACTTTCCGTCCAAACCTTTTGCCATAGTTTTTAATCTTTCTTTTTAAAATAAGAAAGAAAATCTTTCATTTCTTCTCTTATATCTATAATCTTCAGCTCTCCGCCAGGAACAGTTCCTTTTGAATAATATTCTTTCACTTTCAAGTAAGAGCTTATAGCATCATCTAAAAGTTCAAGAGAATAATCAAAATCAGAGTTTGACTCATACGCCAAAAATCGTTTATCTTCAAGTTTTTTTTCGAAAGTTGTAACAACTTCATATTCCTCAGCAGTTTCATACTTTCTCATAATTTCTATTGCTTTCGGAAAGATTGCCTTTGTCATGTACAATGGATTAAAACCACCCATGGAGCCTCTTTGTCCACAAGCATATATATATTTTGTTTTTGTACCAACAGAATCTCTTAATACAAAATAGCAACTAGAGTTTCCCCAATCATAAGAGATGCTGCCTTCACGTAGTTCCCAACCATTCAAAACAATACCCTGTTTCATTTGGCTATCTAATATAGAAATCGAATATTTTCCATTACCATTCCATCCTTGTGTTGAAACAATGTTACATATGTAATCATAGTTTTGTTGGTCATCATCAATTGAAAGTTCATTTATTTGAAAAGACAAGCCATTCATCTTAACGCCTAATATTCCATTGTCGTCCATAATTCCTTATTTTATTAATCCTTATATTTATCTGGGAAAAAAGCATCCCAACCTGTTAAATCTGTTGTATTCTCTATTGACAACGAAGAATAATACCAGTTATCATCCGATTGCTGATGTATAATAATACCACCTTTCAGATGCCTGTCCTTGTTCTCTTCACTCGCCATATAGTCGATAAGGGCATTATGCTTTTCTTGACCATTCTCATCACTTCCAACTCCCTTTGTATCAAAAAGAAAAATTTGACCATTCTTCATACGAATCACATAATCAACATAAAAGAGAGATTTCTCGCCCGTCTTTTTGGTATAAGGAATCGCATAATGCTGTCTTCCCTCATCACCATTCTTATACCACCAATCAATGCAATCAGCGTATTCTTCCAAGAACGCCTCGAAATCACGCTCTTGGAACGAATCATCATTGAACTGCATATATGGCAGCATAGCATGATTCTTTCTTGCATCATTCTCGGTATAAGTGGTTTCATTATACTCTCGTATCTCTGGCACATTCCAAGTATATTGCTTGAAAGAACGTTCCTTGCGTTTCTTTTTGCGCTCGCTGATAATCTTGGTATATTTGGCAACTGCACGACTGATAATGGCAGCAAACTTGCCCTTGTTTCTGTTATACAAGATTATACTTGGCACGTCTGTTTCGAAGATGCCTAAGTATTCGCCCATCAATTCATCCATGTTACCATGAAGAACTTTGACGGCTCCCTTTTCATAACCAGCCAGCAAATCTTTATAGAATTTATCTAATGCCACACTCAGCTCATACTGATTCCTGGTGAAAGAAATACGCTTGTTTTCATCAACCACAGTAGTTCCCATTTCACCAGTAATCTCAACATCACGGAGTATATTCACCTTAATAGTATGTTTATCAAAACAGATACTGTCGATACGCTCAGCTTGCTTCCTGTTTTTATCAACATCTATCATAAAGCCACCATTATCAGAACCTGCTTTATCTTCATTATCATCATCAGCAAATGGATCTGAATCAAAGAAGCTCAACTGGATAGGTTGTTTAAACCAAGCATTATTGAACGTCTCCACCAACAACGGATAAAAATCAGGACCTAAACGATTGCGGTCAGCACTGAGATACTGACTATAAGTAGAAGTTAAAGCCACATTGTTCAGATGTTCACGACGATAAGATAACAATGCCTTGGTGATATAACTCATGTCTTCAGCAACTATCTCTATGCGATCACGACTTAAATTGGTATATACCCAACCATGATTCAAGATACCATCCGTATAATAATGTTGTTCTGGCATTCTCATGATTCGTCCTACCGTTTGTGTACCAAACTCCGTACTTTTGATGTCTCGGAAAATCAGGAGAACAGCAGCACGAGGACAATCCCATCCTAAAGCGATAGCTTGCTTAAAAAGCAAGACATCGGTCAGATTATAGTTTCTTTCTAATCCCTCAAGATTTTTCTTCTCCGTGGATAGCCATATTGCCAACTTAGCATTATCCGTTGTGATGTCGTATTCAGTTTCCAGTCTATTCTTTACCATATCCACAATAGCACGTTCTCCTTCATTCAAGGTTTCAGAGTTATCATTTGGCAACTGAATAAGCAACAACGGATTGATTCTAACTCCTTCTTTCTCGTATGCCTCTTTGAGTTCCTTCCGTTTGGCTAAAGCTAAATCCAGCAGATAAGCATTCTCGCCCACCATTTCATCGCCCTCTTTCACATTGGCGTTGATTGTAATGCCATCCTTAATCATTTCCTCCTTGATAACTTCTTCACGAGGAACATTATATATATCATCGGCAGAACTCAACGAAGAAGGCAAAGGTGTTGCTGAAATACGAATCTCTACCTTCGGATTGAGATTCTTCAACACCTTTTCTGATTGCTTGGCATTGCGACTACCAAACATATGCTCTTCATCGACAACTACTATGAGAGGCAAATGATGATCTTCTTTGGTTCGCTGAACTATATCATAAATAGATGAAGAGTTCTCGGTATCTCGCACCAGGATATTTCGATCCTTATTGATACTTTCCCAATTAACAAAGAACACCTCACCCGATTTGATGTAACCGTCCACAGAATGATCTAACTCATCATACATTACAGGAGTCAAGACATGAGTTTCGGAGAAGAAGTTCTTCATACTCATATAACTCTGCTGATGTAATTTATTCGGAGCAATCCAAATAACAGCCAACTCCTTACCCTCTTCTGCCAGTCGCGAGGTTAGGTCATCCAACATCTTGCTAGCCATCACGGTCTTACCTGAGCCAGTAGGAGCCTTGAACACCAGCTTCTTTCTATCTCCTGGTGCCTCCAACAGTTTGATGGTTTTCTTAACCAAAGCCTCAACTGCCTCTATCTGATATTTCTTTTCTTGTATCATAATTTCATGCCTCCTTCTTCTCTATTTAAAATCAAAAGACAACTGAGTATCATCTTCCGAAGATGCCATCTGCTCAGAAGAATCATCTGATGTAACTTCGTTATCGGTGTCTTTCTCGCTCTCAGTCATTGGATTTTCAAACTTCATTTCCTGCTCAGGCAAGATATTTCTGTATGCATCGTAGATAGCAGCAGGCAAAGCACACAATTCTACCTTATCAAGCACATCCTCGAAGTTATCATCATAAGCGTAACGGGTATTAGAGAATACATAGATGAGTATCTTTCCGTCCACCTCCATATGATAGATGGTCTCAGCAAAGGCATTCACCGTTAACTCATTATAAATAACCAACATCTTTGTTTTACCATTGTCGAAATAGCGTGCACAAGAAGGTTTCAACTTTTTGCCAGCAAATCGATTCTGCTCTGCATAGACATCATTCTTGATGCAAAGCAAATCGGTAGATGCTGCCACCAAGGCTCTCTTGTTCCTGATGGTTTGCTCACGAGGAAGGAGATGAGTTTTGTAATAACGAAGATTATTGGCCTTTAATCCAGGAACCTCCTCTCCCTTCGGAGTGGTATAACCTTGGATAACTCGGCGGTTTCGTTCGTAAGTTACATTCTCACAAATGCCATTTTCGTTGTTATTTGACAAAATACAACGTCGGTGTCCACCATCTTCTGCATTCAACAGCATTGTAGCATGGAGTGTAGTACCAGAACCAGCAAAGAAATCGAGAATTAGAGAATTCTTATTTGTACTAAGATCTAAAACTCTTCTTATTAATCTTATTGGCTTTGGTGTATCAAACGGAGCCTGCCCAAAAATTTTAATCAATTCCTTCTTTGCTTCGTCAGTATGACCTGTTTCTTCATAAGGCCAATAATTTGTTGCAATTCTACCACCAACATTATCTAAATATACCTTTCGACGCATACCTCCTTTACCTTTATTAGTAAAGAAAAAACGAGGCCATGGTCCTTTATCATAAACTTCTTTGGCTTTTCTTCTTGAAGTCTCAATATCCTCAGCTAAAACTATAGCTTTTACTTTTGGTTTTATTTTTGACACCTCTACACCACAAACATTGGCTCTCTTCTCATCATCATTTAAATCTTCCAATTTATAATTGCACCACCCATTCAAATACGCTAACATTTGGCTTTGTTCATATCGCCAATGAGCCCTCGAAGAGGGATAGAACAACTTACCAGTAAAAGGATGTTGTATCGCATAAACCATACCTTGATGGGTTGCAGCATCAGATGCTACCGGTGAACCACTCATCCAATCACAAACATCTCCATCAGGATTAGAATATAGTGCATTCATTTCTGCTGTACGAGGCAACTTTTGGGGTTGCCAACCATTTTTCCCAAATACCAAGACATGCTCTACTTCTGCAGGAATTCCTTTTGAATCATTACGAATAGAATAAGTCCTCTGCCAAGAAACATCTCCCACAAAATTATCACTACCAAAAATCTCATCGCAAAGCATTTTCAAAGGAGCCTGTTCGTTATCATCACAAGAAATAAATATCACTCCCTTTTCTGAAAGCAAGTTCTTGGCAATTTTCAAACGCTTATTCATAAACGACAACCACTTAGAATGGCGGTAGCCATCTTCCTTATCAACAAAAGAATCGTTATAGATAAAATCCTTATTGCCAGTATTATAAGGAGGATCGATATAAATAACATCAATCTTCCCTGCATGGGTATAACTAAGGGCTGTAAGGGCTTCGAGGTTATCACCTTCTATAAGAATATGGTTTGGAGCCTCAGCATCATCGCTGAGGATGGCACGTTCAGGCACTTCAACAAGCACAGGCTGCTCGTTGACCATTCTTTGTTCAGCATCCTCAGGCTTGTCTTCCCAAACCAAACCATACTTCTTTTGCGAACGAAGCAGTTTGATTAACTCCGATTTCTCATCATTCGTAAGGCCCTCCAATTCATTTATCTTCTTTGCGAGTTCGTATTTGTTCATAAGAATAACAACGTTACATCCCTTTGCTCACCCCCAAAGCAGATAAATATAATTCGATTACATTAATCTTTGTACCAACAAGTTACAAGTTAGTTGTTGCTTTCTAAGTAGGCACAAATCTATCCAAAAGAATTGGCGCAGGGGTGTCATTACTCCTTTTTATGTCCCCGTACACTGCGGCCTTAGGAAACCGATAACATCAAGGACAGGAGCAAGAGGACAACACCTACGCCAACATTGCATATATGTATGTAGCACAAGGAACACCCTTCCTATACGAAAGGGCGCACTTGTGCCGTGTATATATACACGTTATAGTAGGCGTCCACTGCCATTTTCCTCTGAATGCCATTTGAAAGTTCCTAAGTTTCAGTGTATCAGAAACAAAACGTAGTAAACGTCTAATTCTAAAAGATATAGCCAATCCCCAGACTTATCAGCCAGCATCCCTTTGCCAGCCATCTCGGAAATGACGCTACAAAATTAACGAAAAGAATTGGAAATGCCAAAGAAAAGAACGACTTTCTTTAGTTTAAGATACAAAAAAGCCTTTCAGCATCTGAAATACTAAAAGGCAATCCTCGTTATGAAATACCATGAAATTCTACAATCACACAATCTACAAACTTCTCTATCCTCGATAAGGAGTTCTTTCGTGCAATATTATATTTTAAATGGAATCTTATTCTTTCTAAACAAATGCCCAGAACATATCCTCATTTGATCATTTGTCAAATTATGGATTTGAATCCATAAACGTTTACCCCTATATTCTGGCAAACTCTCATAGATGCGCTTTAAAAAGCCATGTTCTGAGCAGAATCCTTTTTCTCGAATTTTAAGTAAAAGTTCACCCCTACCTTTTACATCTCCATAGCCGACAAAGCTTTTTACAACAATTTCAACCATGTGGCTTTTTCTAACGCCACACTTATCTTGTTCACGTTCATAATCAGGATCCATCATATTATATACATCTAATATTTTTTTTTACAGATACCTTTTCTGCGTATTATCCATTTTTGCGTTTATCAAGCAAAAAACTGATAAACTCATCAGAGATATTAGAGATTTCTCCTTTATCATAGATTGTCAACAAATCAATGATAATGAAGTCTTCTCAACAAATCACGAGCATCCATCGGCTTAGTCCCATTCTTCTTATGGGTTTCCAGTTCATCAAGAGCACGGTTGAGACTTTCTGCCACATAGGCTTCCTGCTCTGCCTGGCTCATATAAGTTTCCTGATAACTGTTTCCTGATTTGGAGATAGAACTGGCTAATTTTTCAGCATAGTCTTTGAGCTTAGCGACAAATTCGTCAAGCGTATATTGACCTGTAGAAGGTACTTGAAACTGAATATTAATCGTTTCCATATTATTCCTTTCTTTTAAATTAACGCCACAAAATTAAGGAAAAGAATTGGAAATGCCAAGGAAAAGAACAACTTTCTTTAGTTTAAGATACGAAAAAAAACTATCAATACCAGATTTTGAATGCAGTACACGATATGATGCAAATTGAATCATGTAGTCTGCATCGTGCTATTTGCATCATTCTTTTATTTTCCTTTTCAACCCAGCCTAATAAAACAAGGGAGCGAACTGCATCGCAACGCAGCCCGCTCCCTTATCTATACTGATGATTGAATTTAATCTACCTTTTCGATAATCTTCATTCCCTCTTCCACTGCCTGCATGTTCAGCGGAATCAAACCATGATGGCGCTCTGGCAATGACTTGTAAAGCGCCTTGTTCAAACCATCGGTGCTCACAACAGGACAAACCTTCAGCAGACCGCCCAAAACAATCATATTGAACACCTTCGAATTTTTCATCTCGGCAGCCTTGTCCATCGCATCAATGCGATAAATGGAGATGTCCTTGCGCTGTGGAGGATTCATCACACCATAGCCATCATAAATCAGGATGCCGCCTGGCTTAATCTTCGGCTCAAACTTGTCGAGCGACGGCTGGTTGAGCACGATGGCTACATCATAATGGCTCAGGATAGGCGAAGAGATGCGACTGTCGCTCACAATGACCGTTACATTGGCTGTACCGCCACGCTGCTCTGGTCCGTAAGCAGGCATCCAGGTTACCTCCTTATCCTCCATCAGTCCTGAATAAGCCAGAATCTTTCCCATAGAGAGAACGCCCTGACCGCCAAAACCGGATATAATGATTTCTGTCTTCATTGTTCTAATCTTTTGTAAATGCCAAATTCAACATTCAACATTCAACATTCAACATTACATGTTCGTTGTATCCTTCAGGTCACCCTTAGGATACTGCTTAAACATGTTCTCTTCCATCCACTTGTTGGCCTCAACAGGTGAGAGTTTCCAACCGCTGTTGCAGGTAGAAACAATCTCTACCAGGCTGGAGCCCTTGCCCTGCATGCTTGCCTCGAACGCCTTGCGGATAGCCTTCTTTGCCTTCTTGATGCTTGCCACGGTCTCCACACTCTGGCGGGTTACATAACAAGTACCCTGCAGATGGCTTGCCAACTCGGTAATATTGAGTGGATAACCATGAAGATCAGCCTCTCTACCATAAGGACAGGTAGCAGTCTTCTGACCCAACAGGGTGGTTGGCGCCATCTGTCCGCCGGTCATACCATAGATGGCATTATTGATGAAGATGATGGCGATATGCTCACCACGGTTCAGGGCGTGGATAGTTTCGCAGGTACCGATGCACGCCAAGTCGCCATCGCCCTGATAAGTGAAGACGAGACGATCAGGCCACAAGCGCTTGATACCCGTAGCTACAGCAGGTGCACGACCATGAGCAGCCTCCTGCCAGTCAATATCCAAATAGCGATAAGCAAAGACAGCGCAGCCCACCGGACATACGCCTACCGTCTTATCCTCCATGCCCATCTCCTCGATAACCTCGGCAACGAGCTTATGAACTACGCCATGCGAACACCCCGGACAATAGTGCATCGGGGTATCGTTCATAAGCGTAGGCTTCTTATATACCAGATTCTCTGGTGAAATTATATCATTCATTTTATTAACTTCTTTAATGCTTCAACGATTTCCTCCGGCTCCGGTACGATACCGCCCAGACGACCAAAGTGCTCCACAGGAGTCTGACCATTCACAGCCAGTCGCACATCCTGAACCATCTGACCGGCATTGATTTCTACAACCAGAATGCCCTTCTTGGTCTTGGCAAGTTCATGAATCTCCTTTTCAGGGAAAGGCCAGAGGGTGATAGGACGGAACAATCCTACCTTGATGCCCTGCTCACGCGCACTCTCGATGCTCTTCTCGGCAATACGTGCCGCACTACCGAAGGCTACGATAACATAGTCGGCATCATCCATCTGCTCGGTTTCATAACGAACCTCGGTTTCACGGATTTTTCTGTATTTCTCCTGAAGAGCAATATTGCGCTCCTCCATCACCTCAGGCTTGAGTTCCAGAGAGGTCATGATGTTGACTGGACGACTCTTCGGACGGCCGATGGTAGCCCAAGGACACTCCCTGGCAATCTCCTCCTCGGTACGTCGAGGCTTGACAGGAGGCAGAACCACCTTCTCCATCATCTGACCAATGACACCATCGCTCAGAATCATCGCAGGATTGCGATACTTAAAGGCAAGCGTAAAGGCGAGATCAACGAAATCAGCCATCTCCTGAACAGAAGCAGGAGCCAGCACAATCACATTATAGTCGCCATTACCACCACCGCGGGTAGCCTGGAAATAATCACTCTGGGATGGCTGGATGGTACCCAGACCCGGACCGCCACGTTGTACGTTGACGATAACGCCCGGAATCTCAGCACCTGCCATGTAAGAGATACCCTCTTGCATCAAAGCCACACCCGGACTTGAAGAAGTGGTAATGACACGCTTACCGGCACCGGCGCCACCATAAACCATGTTGATAGCCGCCACCTCACTCTCAGCCTGCAGAACCACCATACCTGATGTTTCCCATGGCTTGAGCAGAGCCAGCGTCTCTATAATCTCACTTTGAGGTGTGATAGGATAGCCGAAGAAACCATCCGCACCACATCTGATACAGGCATGGGCTATCGCCTCATTGCCTTTCATTAATGTAACTTCCTGATTTGCCATTATTTAGTCCTCCTTCTTACGATAAACAGTGATACAGCCGTCCGGACACACGATGGCGCACGAAGTGCAACCAACACACGCATCAGGTACAGCTGCCTCTACATAACGGTAACCATGCACATTGACTTTTTTCTCTGCCAATGCGATGACATGCTGAGGACAAGCCTCCACACAGAGCGAGCATCCCTTGCAACGCCCGGTGTCGACTACAATAGCCCCTTTAATCTTACTCATATTCTAATTTCTTACTAATTATCTTTACCATTGGAGTAAACAAAGCTCCTGCTGTCCACATGTCGGTTGTTATGGATTGTAGTAGTCTTTGCAATAAAAGCTCATGATATCATCCAGCATCTCCTTGGCTGCTACGGCAGGGCTCTCCGGATCGAGGGCAATGGCCTCCATATAGCAGTCGAGGGCACGCTTAAAGTCACCCTGCTTGCGCCAGGCGTTACCTTGCTGATAATATTCTTCTGCTGTCATTTACTCTTTTCTTTTTAAGTTTTGCTCTGCGAAATTACTAATTTTCGGCTAAGAAAAAGAATATAAGCCTAAGATTTAAACTATATTAATGTAGTTTTTCACAAAAATGCGCACACTAGAATTCAGTGTGCAATTTTTATGAAAGATGTGCATTATTTCTACTAAAATATTCTATAAAAACACAATTCGTCATTTACCGCAGTTTTTTACGATAAATGACAAGCAGTACGATTCCCCTTAACAAGAGGTAGAGAATGAAGGCCAACCACAGGGCATGATTGCCCAGGAAAGGATGCAAGCCGAAGAACAGACCGAAGAACGAAGCCGAGGCTACGGCGGTAGAACAGAGCATCGACTTAGACTGGGTGATGCCTACAAAGATGCCATCGAAGACGAATGCCGACATGCCAGACAGCGGAATCAGCACAGCCCACCAGAAATATTCGCCCGATGCAGCTATCACCTGCTTATCGCTCGTGAGCAAAGAGAGGAAATTCTCGCCACCCACTATATATAATAAGGTGAAACCTACTGCCACGACTGCTCCAAAACCCATCGTTTTTCTGACTACCTCGCGGAATGCCCCCATGTTTCGGGCTCCATAATACTTGCCGCTCAACGCCTCTGCCGCATAGGCAAAACCATCCATAAAATAAGAGAAGATGGTAAAGAGCGTCATCAGCAGCGTATTCACAGCCAGCACGATGGTACTCTCCCTGGAACCTGCCGCCGTAAAGAAGAGGTTGACCGCCACCAGACAGAGGGTGCGGAGAAAGATATCCTTATTGAGCGAGAAAAACTGCTTCAGCGGTTCGGCAGCAAAGAGATGCCGGCGATAGTCATACTTGTTTAACCGGTGATAACAGATACGATAGAACAGACATGCCATCAGGAATCCCCACCATTGGGCAATGACTGTTCCGAGCGCCACACCTTCTACCGTCATACCGCCGACAAAGACCAGCAGCAGAGAGGCTATGATGTTCACCACATTCTGCGTCAGCGATACCATCATCGGAATGCGCGTGTTCTGCATACCGATAAACCAGCCCGTAAATCCGTAGAGTCCGAGCACAGCCGGGGCTCCCCAGATACAGACATAACAGTATCTTCGTGCCAGTTCCACGACATCCGCTTCCGGCGACATCGCCCAGAGTCCGCAGCCTATCAGCCATTTCTGGAGAACGAAGAACAGCACTCCTATCCCCACACCAATACTCAGAGAGCGCACCAGGAGCCTCAGCACCTCAGCCAAATCTCTCCTTCCCAAAGCCTGCGAAGTCATTCCGCTGGTTCCCATTCTCAAGAATCCGAAAAGCCAGTAGATGACATTGAAGAGCATCGACCCTACGGCAATGGCTCCGATGTAAGCCGCATCGCCGATATGCCCGACGATGGCGACATCCACCAAACCCAAAAGCGGTACCGTGATATTGGATATTATCGACGGCACCGCTAATTGTAATATTCGTTTATTCACCTTTTTCAATTCTTAAACCTCATTTAGTTTTACTGGTATATGACCTTCAAGCTGTAACCACCTCTTTTAGAATTAAAAAATATACTCAATAAACTTACATTCATTTCGCTATTACCATCTGCTTATCAGCGAAAGCGCTACAAGCGTCAACCAAAGCCAACAGTTTGCTCCAGTTTGAGACAGGTTCCACTCTATGAGCAAAACATTTGCGCACACACACTTTTACACTTTCATTTCCAGCGGTAGCCTTAACCGTGAATTCTCCACACTCATTAGCCACCGAAGTCTCAATCTTCTTTAATGCTTCAGCAGAGACCTTATATCCTTGCGGCAACGGAATCTCTATATTCCATTCATCAACAAACGCCATCTTGCGCCAAACATCATCGATACGCTCTCGATCCTTGCCTTCTAGTTTCAACGAACTTCCTATTAACTTACCTACCAACAACAAATAGTTATTTCCAGCGCGTTTCACCATTCCATCCATCACATAATCTGCATGATAAACAAAGTTAGAACTATCTCGACGGATTCCCACGCAATCTACTCCATAGCCACTGACTTGCACAGGATCACCATCGTGATAACTACTGATTTCAGCCTTAAACGGATCTATGGCATTTTTCCGAAATTCATTGAAAGCTCCTTTTAATTCAGCAGATTCCTTCTTAGTATAACAAGAGTACGGATCTTTGTCGTCGTATTTCAAATATCGCCAATAAGCTTCAAGTTGGCTTGAACCAAAAAGCGTGTTATCAGGACTCACCAAAGACTGACCGTACATTTTCTGTTCACCAGAATAAGTTACCTTCCTACTGATATCAAGTTTAGTACCATCAAGTTTAACCACCATATCATTCACCGACTTATTGTCTTCAGCTTGACTCACAGGTATCGTTATTTGTTCCTCGGAATCTTGCATATACGCCTTTCTTCCTTGATATATATAAGGTATCTCGGAAGCAACCTTAGGATAAGTCCCAGGGAAGTAGTACACATCAGTTCCCTTAAGGCGGAAGAACCAAGATGTAGAATTATAATTAATCAGTTTATCAACAGGCAATGCACCAAACGGAGTGGTAATGCCCATTTCTATTTCCACGCCCAATTTACGCAAATAATTAGCCACTGTATTAAAAGCCCTCTGAGAAGCTCCACTACTAACATACTCAAAAGAATAAATACGGTCAGCTTTCTCCTCGGCAGACATCCCCTCTTTTTTGGCAGACTTGAAGACGCTCTTATACGTACTAGGAAGACCAGCAGGAGAATATCCCCCCTTAGACACATAAGATTTCAGCAATTTCCAATCGTCTTGCAGGATTGGTGTTACATCAGGATTGCCTCGAACACCTTTTTTGCGCATAGCCTTCTCTACTACTGCCACTTTAGCCTTGGTCGGGGTAATATACATCTCTATAAAAGGTGACTGCTCCAAAGAATTATACCAAATGGATGATTCTGCATCTATCGGCTTATCCATAACCATATCAAGCACTGCATTTTTGTCCTTGTCTGTGGTCTGAGTAAAATCAGGGGCACCATTCATCGTCCGATAGACGGTGGCAAGACTTTGGTCTAGCACACAGTGAACCTTGGTATAAAGGACAGGTTCGTCTTGACGAAGAACAAAATAGAAAGGATCCAGCTGTTGTTCCTGTGTATCTATTTGGTCTAGAGAAAAGACATCAATACAATCTCCCACTTCCAAACCAGGCACAGCTATCTTCTGACTCAAGTCCTTGTCATTTTTGCCTTCCTTTACATCTACATAGTCATCTAAACTTACTTCCTGTACGTTACCATTCTTCTTTATAACACGAATGCCAAGCACCGTTTGCGTTTTATGATGATATCCCCAGGTCCACTTTCTACTTTTCGTCTTGAAAGTAAACTCAGAATAATCCTTCAACGCCTTTTTGTCATTGATTTGAATTAACATACGTTCCATATCCGTACAGTCTATCTGACGAGTAAGGCGAAGATTGAGCACCAGATCAGCCGTTGCCTTACGATAATAATCCGTACTCAACTCCCGATAATAAGATAGTATGACGGCCGAAGCATTCTTGTATCTGTCGGGAACCGTTCGTTTTTAAAAGTCAGCAGGCGTACTGCTCCAAACTTCTTGCCGCACCTTTTGCGCCAACTTCAAATAATCAGCTTTCTCGTCAGCATTCACTGACAACGTAAAGAGCTGTACCAACAGAATACTGAAGACAACTCGGATTACTTTAATCTTTCCCATAATTCAACTTTTTGACTATGAATAATACATTTAACTCAATTTTCCTTTAATACTACTTGCTCATTACAAGCTGCTCCCCAATCACTTATAATCTTATTCCAAGCAGGGATTTCGCTTCGCGGAACACGTCTGTGGTGTATTACACATTCCTTATGCATAACAATCAGATTGCCTGTTTGAGAATAAGTGCGACAAAAATCAACCCATGCAGTATGAATCTGATAAGGTGCGGGGAGACTACTGACCTCCATTTTCTCTGGAATCAAAATCTTTACATCACGTACTTCCTTAGACCGCAAGTCTATCATGTAATCGGAAACCCGTTTGGTTGTATCCACTGGAGTCAGAAAAAGGCTCTCATCGAGATTGGTATCTAAATAAACAGTACCGTCAACCAGTTGCCCAGCTCCCTTTTTCATAAAAAAAGCAGTGATATTCAAAGCCTCATCCCGAGGACGATTTCCCGTCATCACTATATCCCCAATCTTATCCAATCGTTCACCACCCCCCATCGCTGCCACCAAGGCCTTCTCTTTTTCATCTTGTGCCGTAGCGTCATTCCCCACTAGTATCCAAGACTTCATATCGCCCTTCCATTTAGAGTACAATTTTCCCTTTATATCGTAGTTTCCATCATCCCCAGATTCTAAGGTTGCCTGATATGTTATAGAAGAAAAGCAAGAATCAGCAGCCAGCTCAGGTAACTTATTCATACGAAAGCTATCTGCGTCTTCTATCAAAGCCATCCTTCCTTGTATATTGTCTGGCACATAGCCTAGAGGAACATATGGATTCGTAGCATCCAGATAATATGGCTTTCCCTGATAGAAAACCGTACATATCGCATGATCAATAGATGCAATAGAAGGATTTTCCTGCAAAGAATAAGGTACATCCCATGTCCCTATATCCGTTTGACGAGCATCAAAGCCTTGCGCCTTGAGCAAGGTTTTGAGCAAAAGAGCCATAGCCTTGCAATCACCATAACGCTTACGAATAGTTTCAGCAGGTGTTGCCGGTTGATGGGCAGAAATGCCTGCCTCAAAAGCCAAATATCTGATATTCTGCTGTACCCAGGCATAAGTATTGGCTATCTTGTCATAATCGTTTTTTGCCCCTTTCTGTATCTCTCTCAGTATTTCTTCCTGATTAGGAATAGAGCAATCCACATTAGCCAACTGATGAGACCAGACAAACATATCTTGCAGACTTTGGAATGCTCCCAACACCAAGAGATGAGGAGCCCTATATCCCCAAGATGGAGAATTAGGTTCTATCTGCTGTGCAGGTAAGGAATGAATCACATAAGTAAAAACGGAATCTCCCTCTGCATTACATGTAGTACTTTTCTCTATACCAGCAGGAAGATTATATTCTTTTATCCGAAACTGCTGGAAGGCTTTTGGCTTGATTACCTCTATCTTCTTATGCTCTACATAATTAGCTTCACACAAAGGAATAGTTGTGAAATAAATAGGATTGAGATAGGTTCGAGTAAAAGAAGCCTTCAGAGTCTTGCCAACCTTTGGAATCTGATAGCTAAAGTAGCAAATCTTGGTATCATCGTAAAAGACATTACGAGGAATGGCTGACTTGTATTGCGCATACCCCTTACACTGTGCCTTGTCCAAACGAATAAACTCTCCGTAATAAGCACATGGTTGAACTAGAGCGGAATATTGGGTTACACCATACTCATAATCCGTAGTGTTAACAACAATAGTCTTACCTGCGTCATCAGTTTTGAAGACGTATCTATCATTGCATTGCAATATATGCACATTGTCATCAGCTTTTTGAGCCGAGATGGGTTGCAAAAAAGCGAAGAGCAATACCAGCATACTATCTAAATCAGCAAGTCTGTATTGGAGCATTTTTCTCATTTTCATTATACTCTGCTTCTTTTATTTATTCTGTTTGCAAAAATAAGAAAAAAAAACGAGAACAAAGGATAAGAAAAGAAATTATTTTGTTTTTTGCGTTAAAAACATATCATAATAATATAAAAAAGGCAAAAGTTACCAGCTGACGATAACTTTTGCCTTTTCACTTTATATTTCTATCTTTTACATCATCATCAAACCTTAAATTTCGCAGCCTGCTCCTCAATATAGGCAGCATCGCTGAAATAGTCGATACGCATAGCCTTGCGAACCTCATCCATGGTCTGGGCTGCAAACTCGCGGGCATCCTCGCTACCCTTCTTCAGGATATTGAATACCTCAGGAATATCCTGCTCAAACTCATGACGGCGGGCACGGATTGGGTCGAGCATCTTGTTGATGACGCTGTTCAGGAACTTCTTGCAGGTGCCGTCACCGATACCACCCTTCACATACTGCTCCTTCAACTCATCCAAAGTCTTGAACTCAGGCCAGAACTCAGCAAAGTCCTCTGGTGTAGAGAATGCCTCAAGATAAGTGAACACGGCATTGCCCTCCAGATGACCTGGCTCTTCCATGCTCATACGTGGCTCACCGTTAGACATCTTCTTCACCTTCTTCCAAACGGTCTTCTCATCATCGCTCATGTAGATGCAGTTGCCGAGACTCTTACTCATCTTCTCCTTACCGTCAGTTCCAGGAAGACGACGGCAGCAGGCAATCTCTGGAAGCAGAATCTCCGGCTCTACCAATACAGGTGCATAAGTCTGGTTGAAGCGGCGAACCAACTCGCGGGTTACCTCCAGCATAGGCTCCTGGTCCTCACCGGCAGGCACGGTTGTAGCCTTGAAAGCGGTGATGTCGGCAGCCTGACTCACAGGATAGCAGAAGAAACCGAGCGGAATGTTTGCCTCAAAGTTACGCATCTTGATCTCAGTCTTCACGGTTGGGTTACGCTGAACACGAGATACGCTGATGAGGTTCATCAGATAGGTAGTCAACTCTGCCAACTCTGGAATCATACTCTGGATATAGAGTGTACACTTCTGTGGGTCGAGGCCCGCAGAGAGATAGTCAAGAGCCACCTCTGTGATGTTCTGTCGAATCTTCTCAGGATTGTCGGCATTATCAGTCAAAGCCTGAACATCTGCCATGAAAACGAACATTCTGTCGAAGTCGCCAGCGTTCTGAAGTTGTACTCGGCGCTGCAGAGAGCCGATGTAATGACCCAGGTGAAGTTTACCTGTAGGACGGTCGCCCGTCAATATAATCTTTCCCATTTTCTTGCAATTTATTATTATTTTAGCTGCAAAGGTACAACAAAATAATGAGAATGAGGAAAAAAAGATGTAAAATTAACCAAAACCCAGAGTTTAAGAGACAAAATGCTTATCTTCTTTAATCAATTTCATCTATCTTCCTCAACTGATACCCCTCAAACTGCATAATTATCTTATGGAGTTTGGTACCTTGACGCAAGGCTTCTACTCTTGGAGCATCGGCATATCGGTTTATTTGTTCCACAGCTTGCTCCCATTGCTCTTCCGCCTTGGTTTGTCTGCCATTATCAGCCATAGCTCCAAAATCTTTCTTTGACAGCATCTTCAGTTCGATAATATAGCTGTGCTTGGTATCGTAATGAGTCAAGTCTGGCAACAGGAAAAAGTCACAATATCCATGATTCAATTCTAATTCGGGCATCGTATAATAGTAACTGTTCAGATTCAAATATGCCATAAAGAAACCTTGCAGATTACGTTCACCCTCTATGCTATCTCTAACGGAAGAGACCTTGGCATAAGCCTGTGCCATAAACTCCAGCGCAGGTTTCCATTGACCATCAAAAGCCATATCGGTAAACAAAGACTTAAGACTCATTTCGTCTACCGCACAGACTTCGTCATATTGCTCCAGCAGATAGGTATAGTATTGCTTGCGAACATTATTATTTGGAATGCCAAGCACCAGCTGGTCTCCGCGTGTTCCCTTTATTGTTAACATTCCATAATAGAACAGAAGACTGATAAAAATCTGTGGTCTTACCAACAATTTGGCAGGAAAACTTTCCTCAATATTACCTATTATTTCTCCATTCTCGATGATGGTACGCAGAACACCCTTACGGTCGCCATCCAGCTTATCAAGCTGCAGCAATTTCTTCATTTTGCCATAGTCTGTCTTGGTATTAGGATCCACCATCAGCTTAGGAGATTCACCAGTCTCACGATAATTGCGTAAGTAATAGAATACCATATCGCTATTGAAAACTTTACTCTGAGTTTTCAAGGCACTTTCCGAGAAACAATAATTGTCATACCATGGTTTCATCTCTTCTATGATAGCCTCCACATCACTATCCGGTCGAATTTCCCCATTCTCCTTATAATAAGTGAAGAGTTCTCTTACATCTTCGGTAGAGAAACCAAGCATTTGATTAAAGGCAGGCTTGGTAGAGATATGCCATCCGATGTTGAATCCACTGGTCAAATCATCCAGTGTAACAGGACTTACGCCTGTCATAAAGATTTTAGAGAACATTCCCTTAAACACCTTGAAAATCTCCCGATAGAAACCACTGGCATGGGTAAGAGCCGTATACACTTCCTCCCCCTGCTCATTGAGCACAACATTGGTAAAGTTGTCATACTCATCTACTATAAGATAAAGTGGAAGATTCTTTTTCTCTGCAGCAATCCCAATGGCATTCAACTTTCTGGCAGCAGTTTTTGCCTTCAACACACTTTCCACTACCCGTTCGGGATAATACTCCTGATAAGTTTCGATAAAGCTATCAATACATTCATTGCAATAGGCATTGAAGTTTTCTTCCAATTGGTCTATCGAACCTCCTATCTTAGAGAAATCAAGAAACAAGACTTGATACTTTCCCTGATTTTCTGTTGGATGCGAACCTATCCAAAGGTTGCCAAACAACTTATCAAACTTATCTTTACGTTTGATGTCATAATAAGCCCTCAGCATACTGATAAACAAGCTCTTACCAAAACGGCGAGGGCGAATAAAGAACAAGGCATCAGGCTCATCCTCTAACTTAGGTATATACATGGTCTTATCGACATAATATTGATTTCTTTCAATGATGTCGATGAAGTCAGACACTCCGTAAGGTATTCTTTTAGCTCGTCCCATAATCGCTTATTTTTTAATACGTTGCAAAGGTACAACAAAATATTGAGAAACTGCAAGAAATGGTGAAAAAATAACAAAATGAGCGGGAGAAGGAAGGGATATCTGAAAGAAAAACGGGGCACCCCTGAGGATGCCCCGTTTTTCTTTCAAATGATAATTATTCTTAATTATTGATGCTTTAGTAGCTGATTTTCAGCAGTATTTCTTATCTTTGTTCCGAAAATCTGTGCAACTGCACAAAAAATCGGAATACAATGATTATAACTCGGCAGAAATATTTGGATATGTTGGTGGCTGGTCAAGGTAATGGACTAGTAAAAATAGTAACTGGTGGAAGAAGATGTGGAAAGTCCTTTTTGCTGTTCCAAATCTTTCATCAGTACCTTTTGCAGCATGGGGTAGATGAAGGGCATCTGATAGAAGTGTCTCTTGATGATAGACGTAATCGCAAACTTTGTGATCCTGATGCTTTGCTTGATTATCTTGATTCTCGTATAAAAAGTGATGGCAAAACAAATTTTATTTTTCTTGATGAAATTCAACTTGTTGATGATTTTATAGGAGTATTGCTTAGCCTAATGCATACTCCTAATACTGAAGTTTATGTATCAGGTTCTAACTCGAAGTTCCTGTCCAAAGATGTTGTTACCGAATTCCGTGGAAGAGGACAGGAAATAAGAATTTGGCCGTTGTCGTTTTCTGAATATTATGGTGCTGTGGGGGGAGAACGCTCGCAAGCGTGGAAAGACTACTATACTTTTGGAGGACTTCCCCAGATTTTGTCTTTAGGTACAGAAAGAGCCAAACGTAGCTATCTTAGGGATATTTATGAAGTGACATATATTAAGGATATTGTAGAGCGTAATAAAATTAAAGTGCCAGAGGGGTTACGTGAACTTGTGCGTATTTTAGCATCAGGAATAGGCTCTTCTACTAATCCGACCAGGATTTGTAATACCTTTCAATCTGTAAGTCAATTACAAATAACTGATAAGACAATTAATGAATACATCTCAGACATACAGGATGCTTTTCTTATAGAAGAGGCTCTCAGGTATGATGTTAAAGGTAGAAAGTATATTGGTACAGAGACTAAATATTATTTTTGTGATTTGGGATTAAGAAATATAGTATTGAATCTCAGACAACAAGAAGAAACACATATTATGGAAAATGTCATTTATAATGAACTAAGAATGCGAGGTTACTTGGTTGATGTCGGTTTAGTTGAATGTTGGACAACGAACGAGAATGGAAAAAGAAAACGTAGTAAACTAGAAGTTGATTTTGTAGTAAATAATGGTCCCGAACGTGTGTATATTCAGTCGGCTTTTAATATGCCAACTAAGGATAAAGAGAAACAGGAGCGTCGTTCTCTTATAAATATCGCTGACAATTTTAGAAAAGTAATTGTTGTGAAAGATGATATTAAGAGAAAGATTGATGATGATGGTGTCGTCACGATTGGACTCTTCGATTTTTTGCTAGATGAGCAGAGTATAGAGAGATATTAAGCCTAAGCCCCGACTGCTGTTCTGCAGTCGGGGCTTTCACCATATATCCGTAAGCAGACGCAAGTAGCTGCGTTGGCCATCGCAAGTACTTGCGAAAAGCAATGAAGCCTGTTTCGAAGGACATCGAAACAGGCTTCATTTTTTTATTCTAGAATTCTGCGTTCTTTGGTGTACGTGGGAATGGAATCACGTCGCGGATATTCTGCATACCGGTTACGAAGAGAATCAGACGCTCAAAACCGAGACCGAAACCTGCGTGTGGGCATGAACCATACTTACGGGTATCGAGATACCAGTTCATATCCTTCATAGGGATGTTGCGAGCCTCAATCTCACCCATCAGCTTGTCATAGCTCTCCTCACGGACAGAACCACCGATAATCTCACCAATCTGTGGGAACAGTACGTCGGTACCCTGAACGGTCTGACCGCTCTTGCCACCGAAACCACTCTCCTCCTCGTCTATCTTCATATAGAATGCCTTGATAGCCTTAGGATAGTTGGTCATGATAACCGGGCGCTTGAAGTGCTCCTCTACGAGGAAACGCTCATGCTCTGAAGCCAGGTCATCACCCCACTCGCATGGGAACTCAAACTTCTTACCGTTGGCAATAGCCTCCTGAAGGATGCGGATACCCTCGGTATATGGAAGATGAACGAAGTCGGAATTCAATACGCCTTCCAGACGGGCAATCAGACCCTTGTCAATCATCTTGTTCAAGAAAGCAAGATCGTCCTTGCAATGCTCCAGTGCCCAACGGATACAATACTTGATGAAGTCTTCCTCCAACTCCATCAAACCGTCCATATCCAGGAAAGCAACCTCTGGCTCTACCATCCAGAACTCAGCCAGGTGGCGAGGAGTATTACTGTTCTCTGCACGGAAGGTTGGACCGAAGGTATAGATGGCGCCGAGTGCTGTAGCACCGAGCTCACCCTCCAACTGACCAGAAACGGTCAGGGAAGTCTGCTTGCCGAAGAAATCATCAGAATAGTCAATCTTGCCATCCTCGGTCTTCTTCAGGTTGTAGAGGTTCTTGGTAGTTACCTGGAACATCTGACCAGCCCCCTCGCAGTCGCTGGCTGTGATGAGCGGAGTATTGAAATAGAAATATCCATGCTCATGGAAGTAAGTGTGGATAGCCATTGCCATGTTATGACGGATACGCATCACGGCACCAAAGGTATTGGTACGGAGACGGAGGTGAGCATACTGACGCATGTATTCGAAGCTCTGTCCCTTCTTCTGCATAGGATAGTCGCCGCCGCAGAGACCGTAAATCTCGATGCTCTCGCACTGGATTTCAACACTCTGTCCGGCACCCTGGCTTTCTACCAGCGTACCTACGGCGCTGATACAAGCACCAGTAGTAATCTGACGGAGCTGATTCTCATCGACCTTTGATGGGTCGACTACTATCTGAATATTATTAATAGTAGAACCATCGTTAAGAGCGATAAAATCGACTGCTTTGCTACTACGATGGGTACGAACCCATCCCTTGACATTCACGATTGAGCCGTAGGCTGTACTCTTGAGCAAGTCTACAACTTTAGTTCTTTTTACTTTTTCCATTGTTAATTAATAGGTTAAAAAGGAGACTAAACAGATAGTCTCCTTTCTTATTATATCTTATTATCCTTATTCAAAAGCACCCATGCGGAGCATGTCTACCTCCTTCTCAGTAAGGAAGCGCCAGTCACCGCGACGGAGATTTTTCTTAGTCAAACCTGCGAACTGTACACGGTCGAGCTTGGTAACACGATAGCCGAGGCTCTCGAAGATACGGCGCACGATACGGTTCTTGCCACTATGAATCTCGATGCCAACCTGTGCCTTGTCGCGATCATCAGCATACTCTACAGCATCTGCCTTGATCTCACCATCTTCCAAGGTGATACCCTCACGGATCTGATCCATATCGTGAGCAGTCAGGTTCTTATCGAGATGAACGTGATAAACCTTCTTCTTCAGGAACTTAGGGTGAGTAAGCTTAGAAGCCAGGTCACCATCGTTGGTCAAGAGAAGTACACCTGTTGTATTACGGTCGAGACGGCCTACAGGATAGATACGCTCAGGACAAACATCCTTTACGAGGTCCATCACAGTCTTGCGCTGCTGAGGATCATCGCTGGTTGTAACATAATCCTTTGGTTTGTTGAGCAATACGTATACCTTCTTCTCCAAAGTTACAGGAGCGTCGTGGAACTTCACCTCATCGGTACGAAGGATCTTGGTACCCAACTCGGTAACTACCTCACCATTGACAGTTACCAGACCAGCCTGGATGAACTCATCAGCCTCACGGCGAGAGCATACACCAGCATTGGCGAGGAACTTGTTCAAGCGCAATGGCTCTGTTGGGTCGATGTTCTCCTCCTTATATTCGATACGCTTCTTCATGCTATACTTAGCATTTGGATCGTAACCAGGAGTGTGCTGACGGAAACCGCCACCACGGTTGTTGCCATAGCCACCACCCTGTGGACGGCCATAACCGCCACGGTTGTTGCCATAACCACCCTGCTGAGGACGACCATAGCCGCCACCACGGTTGTTGCCATAGCCGCCACCCTGTGGACGACCATAACCACCACGGTTGTTGCCATAACCACCCTGCTGAGAACGAGACTGGTAGCCGCCCTGCTGGCGTGGCTGGTAGCCACCCTGCTGACGAGGCTGATAACCACCCTGCTCATCATTATTGTTGTAACGAGGACGATAGCCACCCTGCTGAGGACGAGACTGATAGCCTCCCTGCTGACGTGGCTGGTAGCCACCACGGTTGCTGTTACCATAACCACCACGGCTCTGATAGCTGCTGCGCTGTGGACGCTCGCTGCTGCCTGTACTCTGCAAGCCAGCACCGAAACCTTCAGGACGGAAACCGCCTTCGCTGTTACTGCTACTTCTGTCGCTGCTGTATGCGCGATGTGAATTGATACGAGGACGCTGTGTGCGACCTACTGGTCGATAACTCTTCTGATAACCACCTGCTGGGTTGTAGCCCTCACGGGTTCTCTCATTCTCAGAAGACTGATCTTGAGGTTTGTTTTCAAATTCTGAATCCATTTTCTTAAAATACTTAATAGCCTCACGGCTGGGTTAATAAATCTAATTTTTACTTATATATATGTACTAAAACTACAAAATTCCTTTGTGTATATTAGATACCTGTATAATTGCTTGGTGTGATTGCCATCAGTTCTGCCTTAACACTATCACTCACATTCAATCCCTGGATAAACTCATGAATAGTTTCCTCTGTCATGTGCTGGTTGGTACGTGTCAACGCCTTCAATGCCTCGTAAGGATGTGGATATGCCTCACGGCGAAGGATAGTCTGGATAGCCTCAGCTACAACTGCCCATGTATTATTCAAATCTTCCTGCAGTTTCTCCTCGTGAAGAATCAGTTTACGCAAGCCCTTCAATGTACTCTGGATAGCAATGACGCTATGACCGAGAGGCACACCGATGTTACGGAGTACGGTACTGTCAGTAAGGTCGCGCTGCAAGCGGCTAACCGGAAGTTTCTGTGCCAGGAACTGAAGAATGGCATTGGCTATGCCCAGGTTACCTTCACTGTTCTCATAATCAATAGGGTTCACCTTGTGAGGCATCGCACTTGAGCCTACCTCACCTGCCTTGATCTTCTGCTTGAAGTAATCCATAGAGATATACATCCAGAAGTCACGGTCTAAGTCGATGATAATGGTGTTGATACGACGGATGGCGTCAAAGATAGCGCCAAGGTAGTCATAGTTACTGATCTGTGTGGTATACTGCTCGCGTTCCAAACCGAGTTTCTCACTGACAAACTTGTTACCGAATGCTTTCCAGTCATACTGTGGATAAGCTACATGGTGAGCATTGTAGTTACCGGTAGCACCACCGAACTTAGCTGTAATCTTGCAAGCCTTGAGCGAATTAAGCTGCTCGGTAAGACGGTAAACATAAACCATGATTTCCTTGCCCAGGCGGGTAGGTGAAGCAGGCTGTCCGTGAGTCTTAGCCAGCATAGGCACATTCTTCCACTCATCAGCATAAGTCTGGAGCTGTGCAATCAGCTCTTCAACCTGCGGATAGAAGCACTCTTCCAAAGCCTCTTTTACAGAGAGAGGCACACTTGTGTTGTTGATATCCTGAGATGTCAAACCAAAATGGATAAACTCCTTGTAAGCATCTAAGCCTCCGATCTTATCGAATTCTTCCTTGATAAAATACTCTACAGCCTTTACATCGTGATTGGTAATCTTCTCGATGTCTTTTACGCGCTGTGCTTCATTTTCGTCAAAATTACGATAAATGTCACGCAGACGTTCGAACAGCGACTTGTCGAAAGAAGCAAGCTGTGGCAAAGGTAACTCGCATAGAGTAATGAAGTATTCAATCTCTACGCGTACACGATAACGAATGAGAGCATACTCTGAGAAGTAGTTAGCGAGCTGCTCTGTTTTTCCCCTATAACGACCATCAATTGGTGATATGGCAGTCAATAAATCTAAATTCATAACAATACGTATTATATATATAGGGTGCAAAATTAATGAATTATCGTGAGAAAACAGAGAAAATAGTGATAAAATAATTTAAAAGCATAAAAAAAAGGTCTCTCAACATTGTTGAAAGACCTTCACCATTGTGGGCGTTGACGGATTCGAACCGCCGACCCTCTGCTTGTAAGGCAGATGCTCTAAACCAGCTGAGCTAAACGCCCTTAAAAAAGTCCCTGCAACCACAAAAGTGAATCACAGGGAACACCCCCGTGGGCGCTGACGGATTCGAACCGCCGACCCTCTGCTTGTAAGGCAGATGCTCTAAACCAGCT
>ERZ779832.2-NODE-2-length-142530-cov-73.4831_pt1 | contig 142530 bp, 123 predicted proteins | sample MGYA00511250_ERZ779832 | MGnify/ENA primary metagenome ERZ779832 (study PRJEB29588, sample SAMEA2154726) | human gut metagenome | biome: human gut; feature: human-associated habitat; material: faeces | place: Denmark | collected 2008/2010 ...
TATTCCAAAATTACGTTAAATCACGCTTGTGAATTTTCACTTGCGAAACTTTAGTAAATTAAATACCTCAGACTATTACTATGTAATTCTAATGTATGATGGCAAAATCATAGCAGGAAAAAGGTGGTAGAACTACTATAATTGAATAAAATGACAAATCCTTGTTCTATATTAAAAGAGTTTATCTGGAAACACTGTATATGCGTGTTGGTATTGGTTGCTGTGGCATTTGCTGCGGCCAACTATAAGGCTGTATTCGCTTGGCTATCTTATGAATTCGGAAACAATCTATGGAACATTTTGACAGCCATTGGTACATTGACTGCTGCGGTGGTGGCATATTATGCTTTAAATCAAGCAAAAAGGAACGCAGAACGTGCAACGTTTGATCAATATTTCTCACAACGTCTCGCAAGTATAAGAGAGACGGTGTTTGACGAGAGACTTTCCAAGAAGACAATCTTCTACAGGTACAAAGGAAGTGACGGACAAAAGAAAGAGCAACAGAGTATAAAAGAACTGCTCTCAGGGGACAAAGTACCAAAATGTGATTTGTACGGTTATGACACATGGGATATGTCGACATTCAAAACGTTTGTACATGGAATTATTGAAAGCCAAGAGATTCAAGGGCTTTCAACACGAGGCCTAAGAAAATACTGGGAGGTATTTTGTAATAGACTGGCGTACAACGCTGAGTTTCAGTTATGCTTTGGAGTCATATATAATGCAATAGAGTTTGTCCATCATTCCAACCAGCCAAAGGATGTGAAGCAAGAATACATTGGAATTCTGAGCCGCAGTCTTAGTCGCGATGTACTGTTTTGCTATATGATTAGTCTTTTCGATTATCATAATGCAAGTCCAAGTGAATATGGAAATATTTTAAAATCTTATGGATTTTTTCATGAACTATTCGCTGACAAAGAATACCAAAAGATAATAAAAGACGCCCTACCGCATGACATTTTTGCATTGTTCAATAACAAATAACTAGGTGTCCAGTTCGTTGTACAAATTTTAGTTCACTTTCCTAAACGTTTTGGTTCGTAAGTACTTAAATAAGGGCTTAAAAATCAGAATCGTTACCTTTGCTGCGAACTATGATCAAATGATTATGTATAGCAGTGAAGATTTTGATCTTATCTCCAGTACCAGACGGAGGTAATGCCCTAGGCATCTCCATTGAACAGTTCTGTTCACGTAATATATTCTATAAATGGTTAACAACTCAATCGAGAGCCGTCCGACGGGGATGTGTTCATCGTCATGTCTCGTGACCATCGTATAGTAAGACTGTTCACTTATTTTGTGTTTATACTCAATTTCAACTGGTTACTTTTATATCCGTCATCACATTTTAACAATAAAACTATAGATGGTGTGCGCGACACGAATAGCGTATGAGACAATGAAGAAGTATATTATTGTATTGTTGGGAATCATTGGTTGTATATCCTGTAATGATTCTTCACAAAGTTGTCGTTATATGCCGAGTCAGGGCTTTACAGAGGAATCTGCTGATTATGCCGACGACTCCGAGAATTCACAACAAGCACAGTGTCCGATGTGTGGAGGAACAGGTGTGTTTGAACTTATGCCGGGCGATGTCATGGCTCCAAAACGAACTTGTACAGGATGTGGTGGAAATGGAATTGTAACAGCTGAGACCGCCCAGCAGATAATGGAGGCGAAGAGGCAGGTTGAGGATATGATGGGTGGCGGAGGATCATCTTATGGAGGTGGTGAAGGAAAGAGTTTCTCCGATCTTCAATATGAGCTAAAGAAAGCTTATGAGACTTTGGAGGGTATGGAATATGATAGAGAAATGTGTACCAGCGTGACTCTCCGTCCTCAGTATGACCGTATGATTATTGAACAGAAACAGAGGATTGCTGAACTTGAGCGACAGCTAAGTGAAGCATCGAATTAATAATGATAGAAGTTGTGCCCGACACGAATAAAGGGTAAAAAAATGAAACGATTAGTGTTGTTGTTTATTGCTTTCTCTTTGTTTTTGTGCGCTAATGCACAAATTAGATCGTCGTTCTATGGATGCAAGCTTGGAGTGACAACAAAGAAGCAGGTATTGGATAATCTCAAGCAGTTGGGACATAAAATTCAATATGATAAGGAGAATAATTGTTATTATATTGAAAATGTAACATTTGCAGGAGAACGGTGGAATTTATGTCAATTTGAATTCTATAAAGATACATTGGCTTTAGTAGGTTTTGGACTTCTCTCAGACAATGAAGATGTTGTCGATTTATACAATCGAAACCTTGAAAATGTTAAAACAAAGTATAGCGAAATTGAGGGCAAAATGACAAGTGATAATCAAAACCGTAAACTATGTTATTTTGATGATGGCATTGTAGTATTGAGTATAGGTTATAAAATAGAAGAGGGTAATCATGGTTGTCTGATATATCAAAGTAAAAAACTTATAAATCAGATGCATGAAGATGCATATAATAATATATAGTCTCGGCAAGTTCTCAATAGAAGTGCAAAAAGGTGAAGGAAGTGGTTGTTTAGTCAATCTCTTCCTTGGCATTATTGGTGGTTTAATAGAATGAGGATAAGAATAATCACATATATTCTCCTATTGCTCTCTTTGTCTGTCTCCGCACAGACAAAGAGAGCTTTGGTTATAGGGTTAGGCGAACAGCAGGATAAGGCTTGGAACAAAATCAATGGCGACAAGGATGTGCCGTTTGTTCAAGTGATGCTGAAAAACGCAGGTTTCAAGTCTGTTACGACATTGGTAAATCGACAGGCTACAAAGACTGGCATTGTCGGGGCATTCAAGAGAATGACGGCATCATGCAAATATGGCGATGTGGTATATATCCATTATTCTGGGCATGGCCAACAGATGACAGATGTGCATAATGACGAGAGAGACGGATTGGACGAATGTTGGATTCCGTATGATGCTTGTCGGAAAGCAAGTGCTACGTATCACGGTGAGAGACATCTGACGGACGATGAATTAAATGTTTATCTCAATGCTATCCGCAACAAAATCGGAGCAAAAGGCAAGCTACTTGTGGTGATAGACGCTTGCCATAGTGGTGACGGCACTCGTGGAGAAGATGATGAAATAGTACGAGGTGTGGAAGATACATTGAAAGTAGATAGTCTGAATGCTCGTGGACTGTATGAAACCTTTGAGGCGATTAAATCGTTCTTCATGGGTGACAACGGCAAGGAAAAAATCATTAATGCTAAGGCAAAGCCTTTGGCGGAACGATGGATCACCATCAGTGCTTGCAGAAGCGACCAAGTGAATGTCGAAATGAAAAGTCCTGCTGTTGGTAAACTGACTTACGCATTGTGGAAAGAACTGAAGAATAGTGATAAAGTAAACAACGACGAGTTTATGAGACGAATCAGAAAGTTCGTCAACCGCAATACCTGTAGCAGACCACAACAGCCAGAAATGACAGGCGAGGACATCAATAAATACAACATAACAGACATACTGAGTAGATAAAATGGCAAAGACAATACTAATGCGTACACCACAACAAGAGAAAGAAGCTCGGCTTGTTGCTGGAATGTACGATAAGAATAGAAAAATACAGTCGGAACTGTATGCTTATTGCTCGAAGTACTTTTGGGCAAACTACCGTGGCGTGTTCTTCGCTGATGAGGAATCTGCCACGGAAATTTTCCAAAACACATTCATTGCGATGTGGGAGAATATCGAGCGCAGGAAGATTTACGTGAACGATGGCAGAGTGATGGGCAAGAACAACGAGCCATTGAGCGGCAGCATCCTCACCTATTTTATGGGGATTGCTCGTATCAAGTATTTGGAATGGGTAAGGGAGCATCCAACCTATGCTGACCCAGAAACAGAAATGGGACGAAAGATAAAGGAAGAAGGATTTGATGCCCAGCAATACATCAATATGCTATATGATTCGGAGGACAACAAGATGCTTGACATCATTGCTGATGTCATATCACATATGTCGGAGCGGTGCTGTGAGATATTAAGCAAGTTCTACTATGAGGAAAAGGACTTGGACACAATCCTGTTGGAAATACCGACAATAGATTCAAAGAACGCTCTCAAAACAAAGAAGCATAAGTGCATGGAGTCGTTGCGTACTTCGGCACGAAACATTTATCACAACTATTTGAACTCATAAAATGGCAGATGGATATGAACTACAATTTTCAAGACAAAATAGACGAATACTTGCTTTATGGTGATACCATGTCGGAGGAAGACAAGGCACAGTTTCTGAAAGAGATAGAAGAGGATGCTGAGAAAAAGGAGCAATATGAGTTTACGAAGAATGTTAAACAGGCGATGGTGAGCCGTGGAGAGAAGCTGAAAGCCATGACTGAGTTTCAAAAGGAAATGAAGTCTCACCATCACAGAAAGACTTGGCTTTGGATTTCAAGCATAGCTGCCGTATTGGTTATCGGTTTCTTTGCCATCAATCCGCTGTTTGTAGAAAACTCCCCTACTGACAATGTGCGTGGCGATGAAAACGATGTGTTTGATATGACCGTACCAACAGATAGTATTAACAATGACTCAATATCAACAGATACCATATCATTGCATCATGAATAACGCATTGCTATTGTCGTTAGTTCTATTCTGTTGTGGTTTGCAGATGCAAGCGCAGACATTGACCGAGGCGGAAGTCACGGCTAAAATGAATGAAGCTTTTGTATTGAATAATGCCAAGAAGACCGCAGAAGCACTGGATGCCTTTCTCCTTGTCGGAAGAAATACAGAACAGCAGCGAAATGAGGTTGAGCATCAAGTATATGTGTGCAGTCAGACGATGGCTTGTATGTGTTATGAAACCTTGGGACGCTACAAAGAAGGTTATTTATTGGCAAAACAATTGCTAAAAAGAAAACTCACCAATTTAGAAAAAAAAGACATTGACTATTGGTTTGTCTTAAATGGATATATGTATGCAGGAAACCTTTTAGATCATTCGATAGCAAAATACGCAGAAGCAAGGAAAATATTCAAAGAAATACTTTTTTGCGCGAATGAAAGATTTTCGGCCTATATAGAACCCAAAATACCTTTAACTTGGTATTTTGAAGGAGCTTTTTATCAGAGTAAACATGATTATGGCAATGCTTTTCCATGTATGGAAACTGCTTATAAGGAATACTACAAAATCAAAGACTACCCCAATGCAATTTCAGCCTTGCGAAATATGGCTGCGATGAAAATGCATCTTTATGAAACAAATGAAGCAATTTCTTTTTTTGAAAAAGCTAAAGAATTGGCAAATCAATCCAATGAAATGTCTACGCTAATGTCTATATACAATGATCTTTATCAATTATATTTTAAATTGGGCGACATGAGCAAACAAGAAGAAATATCTCTTCGAATGGATTCTCTTATTAATAACACAACAGATACAAAACTAATAATTAAATATAACACCTATAAAGGAGACGATGCCATTAATAACGGAGAATACGAGGTTGCGGAATTATGGTATAAGAAAAATGTTGAATTATTACAAACACATACTTACATTAAATTAGATGGATACCCATACACATCGTATCTTAAACTTAGGGAGTTGTATAACTTAATGAATAAGCCACAAGAGGCTTTGAAATTTGCCGAATTATGCAAAAAAACATTTCAAAATCACACATTGAAAAATGATGCTAATTATTATATGCCATATAGAGCTATTGCCTATAGCTATAGGCAAATGAAAGATTCTGACAATTGTAAAAAAGCTCTCGATTCTTTGTTCTTTAGTTTGAACATGATACAAGAGCCACGAGAGAAACAGCAGTTATATATAGTACGTGGGCTTTGTCATTCAACATTTGGCGAATATAACAAGGCTCTATTAGATTACCAGGAAGCGGACACTATTTTATCTACCAAATACTCAAAAGCAGACGGAGACAGGATACGTCTACTACCATTAATGGCTGGCATGGAACATAAATTAGAGAATTATGAAAAGTCCAAAATATTATATGAACAATATGCCACAGCATTAAAGAAGAAGTATGGAGAAGATAATTTGGAATATATTCAGGCACTTGGTCATTTAGCAAATGCATATGGATTTGCAGGAAATATCGTAAATGGCGAAAGGCTGTATGTATCTGCTGTAGAAAAAATAAAAGAATTCATGAAACAGCGTATGGGGTATCTTACACCATTAGAGCGCAAGGGACTATGGTCGAAAGTTTCTGATTTATTTGTGAATATGGCTCCGTTTGCTATTAAAGCAAAAGAATATGAGTCTCAATTTACACAATCATGTTATGATGCGTTGATATTATCAAAATCATTCCTTTTAGATTCAGAACGTTCCACCTATGAATTTATAAAAGCGACAAAGGATAAAGAACTTTTGCATGAATACACGGTGTTATCCTCAATGCAGATGCAATTAAAAGAAATGGAAAAAGATTACAATTTGTATGCTGATAGCATAATGAGTGTAACAGCACAATTAAGCATTAGAAATAAAAACATATTTGCAAAGTATCGCAAATATGGCTTCCTCACAACCTTTATGGACATTGATTATCTCTCTGTGAAATCAAATCTATGTAAAAATGAGTTTTTAGTTGATTTCACTGATTTTGTATCAGATTCGGAAGGCAGGAGATATGCAGCCTTTATTATTAATAAGGAGCATGAATATCCTCATTTGATACCATTGTTTGCCGAAAAGCAAATATCCTCACTTGGTATTACCAGACCAGATTTGTTTTATGATACAGACTATTCTGAAGAAGTTATACAACTAATTTGGCAACCTTTGAAAAATCACATACCAAAAGGATCAACAATATATTATGTTCCTTCGCAAGTGCTTTTTCAAGTTTCCTTAGAATCGTTACCTTTGGCAGATGGTACACTGTTGGGTAATCATTATAACTTTGTACGGTTGTCTTCTGCCCGTGAATTGGTGAAGATGAAATCAAAGAGTAATAGTAACAAGGCTAATACTGCGGTATTATATGGCGGTTTGCAATATGACTTGGAGACAACAGCAATGGCAGAAGAGTCCAAGAAATATGATTTGTCGAATTTGCTTGCCTTGCGTGGTGAAATTGCTCGTGGTGATTCCGTATTCCATGATTTGCAAGGAACAAAAGAAGAAATCTTGAAGATAGAAGACTTGTTGAAAAGAAATAAATGGCAAGTCTCTTCGTATATGGGCAAAAACGGCACAGAAGAGTCTTTCCTAAATATGCACGGCAAATCGCCTAAATTGCTTCATCTTGCCACTCATGGATTTTACTACACTCCAAATAAAGCGGAGAATGTAGATTATCTCAAAGGCTATACAGATGCTATGTCTCTTTCAGGACTTGTTCTGTCTGGTGGTAATGCTGCATGGTTAGGCAAACCATTACCCAAAGGTGTACTTGGTGGAATACTTACGGCTAATGATATAGCACGTTTGGATTTGAGCAATACGGATATGGTGGTATTGTCAGCTTGCCAGACTGGACAAGGTAAGGCGACATCTGAAGGATTATATGGTTTACAACGAGCCTTCAAAAAGGCTGGTGTCGGAACTGTCGTCATGTCTTTGTGGAATGTGAGCGACAAGACTACTTCCGAGTTTATGACTACTTTCTATGAACGCCTTGCCGACAAGAAGAATGCTTGGAACAAACGTAAGGCATTTGAGGAAGCTAAGGAAATCATCAGACAGAGGCATCCTGATCCATTCCATTGGGCTGCGTTTGTAATGTTGGACTGATGGAAATGGTTACTTTTCTACCTCTTCTATCATAAATAGTAAAACAAAACTATTGTGAATATGAAGCAGGAAGAAATAGTAAACGAGATTCGCCGAATGTGCGGTCAAACGATACTGATGCCTTCTTTAGGCTGGCATTTCAAGTATAACGGACAAGTGTATTTCTATGTTGTGGGTAAGGATGAAAGCATGGTACGCTTCTGCATTCCATTTGTGGCAAGACTTCCCTTGTATGATAAGGAGTTGCTAAAGGAAGCCGTAAATGAGACGAATAGAAATGTGAAGTTCATCAAGGCTCTTTTGTCTGAAAAAGATGATGCTAAGGTGTCCTTGGATTACGACCACAAAATTACAGATCTGGAATCTGCCAAGGACATCGTACCGCACATCATCAAGTCATTAGACTTTGCGGTTGGATTTTTGGAGAGAATAGTAAGGCAAATCAATAACAATAACTGAAAAAGTTGCGCCCGACACTTATAAGGGTTATATAAACGATGGAACCAAATCCTTTTAACATATTAAATGTTTATGCCGATTGTTCTGCCAAAGAATTGGCTGCAAGTAAGGCAAGGCTTACAGCTTTCACCTCTGTTGGGAAAGTTGTAAAAGATTTGGTGGTATCGGCAAGTGGAGAGAAACAACACAATATAACCACGGCACAAATACAGGCAGCATATAATACATTGCAACAGCCAAACAACAAGATAAGTTATGCGCTTCTATGGTTTTTCAAACCTGAGGTAGTTGAACTTAGAGAATTGCTTGAACATGGAACTGTTTCTGAGATTGCTTGTGGTTTTGAAAACTATTACGATAGACTTGATGACAAATCTCCAAAGCCGTTGTGGTTATTGCAAGACTTGACAACAATCAATCTACTATCAGAAAATTGTATAAAAGCATTAACATTCGCATACGAGATATTTCCACGCACACAGGAATGGTTGGATAGTATAGGTTGTGAAACGTTGCGGATGTCTTCGCAAGAATTAGAGACGCTATTTACAGCCTTGTTAGAAGAAACAGGACATAGGATAGAAAAAAGTCAATTATATCTTTCCCTAATAGAACGGTATTTAAAAGAACTAAAAGGTAATAGTTTCGATCTACACGTGTTGGGCGAGAAAGTTCTTCTGTTGGAAAAGTATTATTCTGAGGTGGAAACTTTTACAGAAAAGACTCAGTTGGGAATTTGGTCTGACAGATTGGCAAATGAGGCTATGCGAATCATCAATGAAAGCTTTCCATTTTGGACAAAGATATTTGCCAAGTTATTTTGGTGTAATGCTTCCGACGAAATACAAGGTAAAGCTATGTATGCAGCAACTATACTTGACAACATAAAGAAACTGTTCAACTGTTCAAATAGGATGGAAAAGAAAATTGAAAAGGAAAGCAATGCCTTAGCCAAATTTGAACCACCGCTGCTAATTGCGGTTCCAGGAGGAATACTCGGAGGTGGAATTATAGGAATGACCTTTGTCGTATGGCTTCCTATAAGGTGTATTCTGTGGGGATTGCTCTCAATATTTGGAATCAAGAAAATACTTGGGGATATAGATACGTTTCTAATGAAATGTGCCATAAACAGCGGAATGAGCATAATAGCTAGCTTACCCCTTTGGCTTACACCATTAATGTTGTTAGGAATTATATCTGTTGAAACACTATTTATAGTATTGATATGGTTTGCATTATTTGCATTTGTAATATGTAAAATATAAGTAATAAAAAAATGGATAAACAGATACTCAATCTCATATTGCAAATGGCAACAGAGATAAATCGTATGGAAACCAATATGCTTCGCATGGATTCTGCCACTAAGGGCTATTCACAACTTCAACGGAGCATAAAGCGTATGAGGGCGTATATGGCAAGTTGTGGGTTCGAAATAGTGGAAATGACAGGCAAACCATATAATATGGGAATAATTGCTGACGTGGAATTCGTAACTGACGACAGCTTGAAGCAAGGAGAACAATATATAAAGACGGTAAATCGTCCGCAAGTTAATTATAAGGGTGTTATGATACAGAAAGCAAATATCATAGTTGCCCAAAGCTTATAAAAAGGAATTGTTATGGGACAAAATAGAATGGAATTTGGCATTGATCTTGGAACAACCAATTCGAGTATATGCCGTATTGTTAATGGAAAGCCTGTTATACAAAAGATAGAGGTTACAGATGATACTATGCCGTCATGTGTGTCCTTCAACAAAAAGAAGAACATTGTGGTTGGTGCGGCAGCCTATCGCAATATGCAAAGTGAACGAAAAAGAGCCACACTTACATGGAATACTGCTTCTGCAAATTCGTTCGTTGAGTTCAAGCGCACAATGGGTACTGACACAACATATCATAGTTCAAATATGGATGCTGACTATATGTCTGAAGATTTGTCTGCAGAGGTATTGAAACGCTTGAAGTCTTATGTAGGTGACGGAACGGCTGTGAATGAGGCTGTAGTAACAGTTCCTGCCAAGTTTACTGTTAACCAGAAAACTGCAACTATGAAAGCGGCAGAGTTAGCTGGCATTACCCATTGTGAACTAATTCAAGAGCCAATAGCTGCAGCTATTGCCTACGGCTTTAATGCAGAGAGTAAGGATGGCTATTGGTTGGTCTTTGACTTTGGTGGTGGAACTTTTGATGCTGCCCTTATTCGCTCTGACGAGGGTGTCATTCAGGTGTTTGACACAGAAGGTGACAATTACCTTGGAGGCAAAAATATGGATTACGCTATCGTTGATACGTTATTGATTCCTTACTTACAGAAAGAGTATGCTTTGGATGCTACAATAGCTGATGAAAGAAAGCATCAGGTGTTGCGTGAGGCTATGAAACCTTTCGCTGAAGAGATAAAAAACAGTGTGTCGTTTAATGACAAGATTGACATACTCTCCAATTTGGGAGAGCTTGGAAACGATGAAGACGGTGAAGAGATGGAACTCGATTTAACTCTAAGCCGCAATGATGTATTTGCATGTATGGCTCCGCTGGCACAAAAGGCAATAGACATATGCCTCGCTTTGCTGGAACGTAACAATTTGAGCGGAAAAAACCTCCACAGCATATTGTTGGTTGGTGGTCCGACATACAGTCCTCTTATAAGAGAAATGTTGAAAGAACGGCTTGGGGCGATGGTTGATACAAGTATCAATCCGATGACGGCAGTGTCTGTCGGAGCGGCATTGTATGCTTCCACGATAAAGTCTGAAACAGGAGATGTTGAAAAACAGAATGAAGAGGCGTTACGTCTTGACATGGAATACGAAAGTACATCTGTAGAAGCTTCAGAATGGATTGCCGTTAAATGTGGTCAACTGGTCAATGAAGGGAATATCAAAGTACGATTTATCAAAGAGGATGGCTCTTGGGAAAGTGAAAGCATAGAGGTAGATACTATCGGAAATGTTGTCGAGGTTCAACTGGACAATGGAGCAAATGTATTTCGTGTAAAAGCGTCAGACATGAAAGGCAATCCGATTTCCGTACAACCAAACTCAATCTCTATCATGCAAGGGGCTAAAGTCGGAAGTGCTCCATTACCTTATTATATAGGCATCTCTGCATGGGACTCACGCTATGAGAAGAGCGTATTCATGCCTTTGTCTGGTCTCGAAAAGAACCAGTTGTTGCCAGCAGAAGGCTATCTTCTGACGGAGAAGACAATGAATGACATACATCCAGGCAATGAAGAAGATAAAATTATAATTCCTGTCTATCAAGCCGATGAGTTTGTTGAGGGAAATTCTTCTGTATTGTATGAATATGTGGCAGATGTGGAACTGTCAGGCTTAGAGATTGACAGATACATACCTGCTAATTCTTCTGTTGAAGTGAAGCTCAGTGTTGACACTTCTGAAATGATGGATATGGAAATCCACTTCCCCGATTTGGATTTGACTATCAATAAGCATCTTGACACATTGCGTCACCAGTCTGTTACAGAAGCATCAGAACGCGTACAACGTGACTTGCGCTTAGCGGAGAAATCGTTGGATTACTTGCAATCAAAGGGGGTTGACATTCGTGATGAAATTAGAATGCTGAACACAGTAAAAATGGAAAACGAATGCTCACAGGAGAAAAAAATGGTACTTCAGCATCTGAAAGAGCTTTATAGGTGTATAGAACAAATGCAATTAAAACAACAACTGGATGATGAGGAAGAAAATCTGAAGACTTGGTTACAGCAACTGAAACGCCATCAGCTACTTTATGGCAATTCGGATACAGAATCTCATATTAAAGACTTGGAGAGAGCTGTCAACAAAGCAGTATTCCATCGTGACTTGAACAAAATGCAAAAACTTGTTGATGAAATCTCAAGCATAGACTACAACATGGCAAAGGCAGACCATATGAGATCATGCTATTACAAGTTTATGCGTGAAATAGAAGATAAAGAAAAGTGGTATGGTCAAGATGCCGCACGCAGTCATGTAGAAATCCTTGGTAAGTTGCTGAAAGAAAACGCACCAATAGAAGAGCAGGAGGAAGAGACGCAAATATTGTGGATGTTGTATAAGTCGCAAGAAGACAAAGCTGAAAGTGTTTCCAATGAGAACGAAGACTCCAGTCAATTGTTGTACCATTAACAAATAAAAATAGGTATGAATATAACCAACCACGATAACAAGGAGAGTTTTTGCACCATAAAAGACAGAATACGTGCAAGAAAACTCTTCTCTGAAAAGGAGACAATATTATCAACTCTGGCTATCATATCGTTGCTTGATGAACTTCACAAAGTGAATAGAAAGTTGGGGTATATAAACATAGTGGCAAGCAATTTTGTGTGTACTTCAAAGATTGAATCCAATAATATTGTCATGATTGATAATTCTATTGACGAGAATTTGTCGGAACATTATCCTCCACAATGTACCAATGAGAATGTCTGCCAAGCTCCAGAATACTTCCATGGCAAGTTTACCGAGTTAAGCGAAGTGTATGCCATCGGAGCGTTGATGTATGAAATGCTGTTCGGGATTGAGCCTTGGGCAATAAATGTGGACATGCTCGATACGACGATGAGAACATTAGTGCTGTTGAAGATGAAGCGTAAACCTTTGTTGATTCCATCTTTGAATGGACTTAATCCATCCAATGAACTGATGACCATTATAGGCAAAGCTACAGAATATCAACCAGAAAAACGATACCAGTCACTTGAAGACTTAAAGACTGCCATTTCAAGACAATTGTCTTCTTCAGTAAAGGACAAAGAACAGCATCGAAACATTCGTCGTGGCAATGGATTCGCTGACATCGCAGGAATGGATGACTTGAAAGAGAAAATCCGTTATGACATTATCGATGTGTTGAACGACTCCGAACGAGCTAAGGGACTTGGAATCACCATTCCCAACGGCATATTGCTGTATGGACCTCCTGGATGTGGGAAGACTTTCTTTACCGAGAAGTGTGCCGAAGAAATGCAGTGCCATTTCATGTATGTGAAATGTTCTGATGTCGCCTCGCCTTACATACATGGTGGACAGGAAAAAATTGCAAGGTTGTTTGAAGAAGCACGAGAAAAGTCACCGACACTACTCTTTCTTGACGAGGTGGATGCTTTGCTAAGGACGAGAACCAAACAGCAGAATGCAAGTGAGTCGGGAGAGATTAACGAGTTCTTATGCCAGATCAACAACTGTGGAGAAACTGGCGTGTTTGTAATTGCCGCCACAAATATGCCGGCGGAAATTGACGAAGCTGCATTGAGAGCAGGACGATTGGAACGAAAATACTATATTGGGGTACCAGATGTACAAAGCATAGAAAAGTTATTGGAAATACAATTGAGGAAGCGAAAAACAGACAGCATAAATATCAAAGACATTGCTGCATGCTTGTATGGTAGGGTGGCAGCAGATGTCAAGTTGATTGTAGATATTGCTGCGAGATTGGCATTTCGCAACCATTGTAACATCTCTACCCAACTTCTTATAGAAGCTGTCCGAACAACACCACCAAGCGTTAGCAAGGCGGTGATAGAAGAGCATTTGCGTATAAAGGAGAAATTTGAACAAAAGCAAATAGAAGGAAAGAGAAGGAAAATTGGATTCCAATAAAGAGTCGAGGTTGTTGCAAGCCAAATTGCAGTCAACAAAGGGTTACTTCTTGACTCTATATCCCATAAACTGTCAAATAACAAACTTAGAAGTTGCGCCCGACACAGAGTAGGGTTTTAAGATATGAAATTATGTATAAACAGTGGATGTAAACATGAATTGGACGATTATCAAGAAAGATGTCCATATTGTGGTTGGTCACAAAAATCATTCAAAATCGACAAGTCTGACGAAAAAAGGAATGCAGATTTATCAAATACTACATTTGATCAGCACACCGATTTTTCTAACGAAGCATTTGTTCCGCATAAAGAGAGAAATGCCTTTGTTTCAATATGGTTATATTTCTCGATTGTTGCTAATGTATTAGTGAGCTTGATAAACTTCTTCCCGAAGCAGGCATGGGGAAGTAATTATCCTGATGCAGCAATACCTTTATCCATAGTAAGTGGAGTTTTTGGAGTAATCAATATTATAGCCATCATCATGCTTTTGAATTGGCGTAAAAGTGGATTCTTATTATTAATAATATCAAGTATAATTGGAGGACTTTTAGCTATGCTAACATCATCATTCCCAGTTGGACTATTGGGTATTGTTGTTTGGTATTTCATTCTTCAAATAAAAAAGGATGGAAAATCATGTTGGGAACAATTGTCATAAACAAACAAAAGAGTAATTATTATGGGAATATTCGATTTTTTCAAAAATAAGGGTAAAGGAACCCAAAAGGGACTTACTCTTGAAGAATGTATTGTAAAGATGTTTGCTTCGGCAGGTATAGTACCCAATCAAGAGGGAAATAAGTTTGCTACTGTAGTAGAAGGCAAACATTGTGTGTTCAATGTTGCATTAACCAGTATGGACGGAAATAGACTACTTGTATATGTTCCTTTTCCTATACCTGTAGATGCTAACGTGGCATTTGCAGCTAACTATGAAGTTAAAAGAATTAGCAAGTGTTCTACAGATAGATTTCCAGGAACAAATATTTATCTGACAGAAAAAGACGAAGGGTACAAAATAGCAGTTGCTACGATAAAGGATTTTGATGTGTTGTCCGAGAATACCCCTAATGAAATTCAAGAGACAATGATTCACACAGTTGATGTTGTTGACGATAAGAATTTTGCATCTTTAGCTGCCGCTATATTCGGATATGAGTCATACGAAGAAGCAAAGATGAATATGCACGCAAAATCTACAGGTGGAAATAATGTGTCAATCAAACTGAAAGAAGGATATAACGAAGTTTTAGGTGATGCCCCCAACCTAAGTAACTCACGATTTGCTGGACGGCTTATGGCCTGTGCGATGAACATTATTGTCAAGAAAGGTAATGATGAAATATCGGAGCAAGCAACCGAAGCGATTCAAAAATCTTTTGACAGTTACATTCAAATTGCTTATGATATTGCGAATGAAGAAGAACGTGATTTGATAAGAAAACTCCGATACCTTGCTAAGGCTAAGAATAAAGATGATACAGATGAAAATGATTTTGTACAAGGTAAGATGGAGGGGTTAGTAATCTGTAATGATAATCCATGGGATTTGGTGTATGAAGAGGGAAAGTCCAATGATATAGATATGTCAGAAGAGGAAAAACTATATAGGGAATTATGTTTATCACAATATCAAGGTCTATCACTTGTACAAAATGATTTGGGGGAAGATATGGCATTAGTGACACAGGTGATTGGGCGGTATTGGAAACCACGTTACTTGATGGACAAAGAGGCAAGATGCGCATACGAGTTCATGTCTATTGATGAGGTGCTGCAAATCGTGACAGATGAAGATATTGACTGGGATAGTCTGAAAGGGCTTCCACAAGATGCTTTTGATAGAGCAAAAGCGCATTCGTTTCATTTCCCTGGTCATGTATACCAATATAAGAATGGCGTGGCAGAAGTGGAATGGCAGCTTAATCCTGATGGTATGTACTATCGTGATGAGGACGGTTTCGGTATGACAGATGATGAAGAAATCAATCTTTATGGTGCTATTGACAGAAAAGGTAAGGTTGTAAAGAAGTTCACTTTGAAAAGATAATCAATCAGCAGGATTATTCTGAAAGTATAAAAGAGCAGAAGGCTATGTAGTTTGTATTCCATGGTCTTCTGCTTTTTGTTTTCCGGTTTTCTATGCAGAAAATCACAAAATAAATATTTTCTGATAGCAAATGGTTACTTCGGTACTCTATATCTCATAAACAGACAAATAACAAACTTAGAAGTTGTGCCCGACACGGATTAGGGTATTGAGATATGAAGTCTATAATTTGTACTTTGATTCTTTTCGTTTGCGCCATTGCATCAGTAAACGCTCAAAATTATCAGAATGTTGTTTGTAACAACTGTTGAGGAGCTGGAGGATGGATGACTATGTATGGGGTTGTAGCTTGTCAAGCATGTAGAGGTTATGGTTATGTGTCTGTTCCTGTTCAAAATACTACCTCATTTAAGGGGCGCAACACCAGCAATAGTTCTACAGTTCCTATTTACTCATATTACAATGGTTGTTGGAATATAGTCACCCGATACGCCACGTTGTATAAAGATAAAGAAGGAGTGTGGAAAGTACGATTGAACAATATTGATTATATAGTTCAAACAGGAATGAACTTCTATGGTAGAACTCAGTATATCTGCATTGGTATGGGATATTACTACTATTTATAAAAACAGATTATCTAACAATAAAAAAACAACGATGAAAAATGTGCTTTACTTATAATTCTTTTGAGTGTTATTTATTACTCATATGAATCTCGTTTGGAAAAGTATATTGAGTATCGTTAGGTTACTTCTTTCTCATAAACAATATAAACATAAAAACAAAAGATAATGAAAATCAAATATGCGACAATCAGCAAGACTGGTCGGCGAAGCAATAATGAAGATTGCTTTAACATCCTGGAAATGCCAGAGCATAATCGCTTCATGAGCATAGTATGTGACGGCATGGGAGGTCATTCCTTTGGCGAGGTGGCAAGTGAGGCTGTCTGCGATGCCATTTCAAAATACTGGCTGGATAATACAGACACTCCAGACAGTGACCAAAAAGTTGTTATGGCTTGCAAAAAGGCTTGTAATGCCATCAACCAGAAATCCTACGACCTCAGCCATGCAGAGATGGGTACTACGATGGTCATGGTCAGCATTGAAGGTGACAAGGCGACAATAGCCCATGTGGGCGACAGCCGTTGCTACCTGCTAAGGCAAGGTGAGGGATTACTTTACCAAACCGAAGATCATGTGCGTATCGACTTCGGATGGGAAGTGGTGTCACGCTGTTTCTTCAGCTACCGTCCAGAAGTCGCTGTTCCCGACATTAGGCAGTTCACCATTCAGAAAGGAGACAGGATATTACTCTGTTCTGATGGCTTGTACAAGAGCATGGCACCCGACATCCTACAAGCAAGGATGTTGGACGACAAGCCCTTGGAAGATATACTCGATGTATTTGACTTTCTCTGTCAAAAACAAGGTGATGACAACTATACGGCAATATTGATTGAAATAGAATAAAAGAGAAACAAGATGAGAAAGATACTATTAGAAATTGATTTGGTTATCTGTTCATTGTGGACTATAGCCGCATTGGGAAGCAGAATAGCATGGGTCGATACCCCTGCAACATGGATTGTAATAATGTTACTTATTATGTCACGTCTGCTGCTCTCGTTCACGCTTTACCATAGGGAAAAGAAATCATGGATTCCAGGACTGCTGTTCATGGGATTGACAGTCTTTGCTATCAGTACAGAACTTGACATAAAACTTAGTGAGCTCACCTCAAAAGTATTTCCATTGTTGAACCTTGACTTTAACCGATGGTGGTATGTAGGGCTTACTTTAGCTGTGGCTACATGGTTGTGGGTAGTTCCTTTGGTGGTCTTTCTCGTCAATATCTTCCGTAAGGGTTGTCTGACAGACACCTTGACATGGAAAGACGCATTGGGCAGACTACTTTGGACGGAGAAAAGGGCAAGAACATGCTGCTCCCTGCTGTTGATAGCGATAGGAGCTTTGTATGCAGGGCTTAATATGGAGGAAAGATTATGTTTGTTTGCCTGTATTGTAGCCCCCACGTTAAGTTTTTATTTGCTGAACAGATATTATGGAGGGTCAAATAGTAAAATGTGGGTGTTGGTTGCATCCATGTTGTTATTCTTCTTTGCTCAAACTCATGTAGAACTATCGCGAATCGCAATGCTTGGCATCAGTTTTTGCATGGTTGCTTACGTGTGCAGTGATTTCTACAAAAGTCGGAAAAAATTAGCGCTTGCATTTGTTACAAGTATCTACTTAGGCGGATTGTTACCAAGTTTAGCCATTGGCAATAACCAATACACCGGTTTGGGTGTAGGGAGAACCGCCTATTATAGTCTTGACTCTTATCCTGGTATTTTTTACATCGAGAACAAGGAAACGGGAGGTGTAGGATTGCGTGACCGATATCGAATATTGGTGGAGCCTGAGTATGAAGCATTTTACTATCATACACCGAGACATTGGTTTGGTGAACTCGAATTGCGTAAGAATGGATATTATACCCTCTATGATATTTGCAATAACAAGTACAGAACCGATGACGACATTGACCATCTGTTGCAAGACCGCATTTGTAAGATTGTAGAGCAACACCTTTCGGAACATAGCTATCATCTTGATGATAGATTAGAAGTGAGGGTCACAACTCCTTCGACAAACAAAACACTTGTTCACATTAAGGCTTTAAAAAATGGTTCAGTCTGTTACAACTACGACAAGGTGCCTTACATCCCCACAGATTCTTTGGCAAAAGTAGCTGAAACATTTGTTTGCGACACTTTGGTTCAACTCAAGTGGTGTCAAAAAAAATCGCTCAGCTATTTGCACGTAGCAAAAGGTAAGAACGCTCCTATTTATCATGTGCAAGTAACTCTAGCAAAAGACAATATGCCCGAACAAAAAGAAGCAATCGCATTGGTTGACAAAATAACACCATTGTTGAGAAAATGAAAAAAAACAAACACATGAGCACTTTAAAAATATTCAAAATTTCGGTATCGTTTCTGTTTGTCCTTTCCGTAGTATCCTGTAAAGGAAATAAAGGCGGATTGGATAATCAGGAATCCGATACTGTGATGGTTGCTAAAGACAGCATTCCATTTGTCTTGAAACATCTGGATGTTGACAAGAAAAAAGTGATGGCATACGTTACTTGTTCAGAACAAACAATCGACTCTTTACTGGCAATTGCTGATACAGCGTACAGCAAAACTTACAGCTATAGTTTGGAAGATTTGGGCATGGACAATAAAGAGTATAACAAGTGGATTACAAAAGACTACAAAGACTCCATTTCTATCGTTATTGCCCTGTTCGATTCATACGCAAGTATGGTCAATTCGGGTATGGATGAAGCCAGCGCATCCTTTGTTTGGCATGAGGTGGCACGACAGCAGATGAAACACTTCTATGTAGAAACTGGTGGTGAATGGCAAGAACCAGACAGTTACGAAAAGCTATTCCATGTGATTGATGGAGTCATGAGATCATACGATGGTGGCGGCCAAGCAGATATAAATATGGTAGCCTGGCGTTCTGTTATGCTTATTGACTATCGACTGATAGAAGCATACAAACAACTGGTAGGCCTGTGTACTGACAGGGCAATGGTCAAACTCATACATGATGACTATATGTACACGCTAACCACCTATCGAGCACATAGTGAAGCCATTGAAGAATGCTACTCAGACCTACCTCGGGAGCAAGGTGAGCTGTTTAAATGGCTGCTAAGTAGCAAACTTGAAAATGTCAATCTGCTCATCAAAAACTACAAGAGAGGAAAGATAGGAAGTAATGCTGTCAAGAAGAACTTGCAGGAACATCTGTGTCTTGCAAACAAAAGGCTGGTAAAACTGACCAAAGATTTTCTTGATAGAAAAAGAGATGATTTTCGATGATGTCAAGCCAATGAAATGATAGATTAGAGGTTACTTTTCTCTCTCTATTATCATAAACATACAAAATAACAAACTTAGAAGTTGTGCCCGACACGAATTAGGGTATTGTGAGATGAGATTCAATATGTATTCGTGGATTATATTAATGATGATGTTTTTAAGTACAATGACATCTTGTTCTGCAGACAAGAAATCTTTGCCTCCTAATGGCTATTTGTATTGTGGATATTGTCATGGTACTGGATATGACTACTATTATCTTGGTGGACTCATTTCTGAGGAATGTAGTAGTTGTGGAGGAAGTGGGTATGGCATAAATCCAAATTATTCTACAGGGATGCCAACATTTAAAGGCAGTGGACATGTTCATGTTGACGAACATATTCCATGGAATGAATGTGATATATGCGGCAAGCATAAACTGTATTGGTAAGTAATCTATAAAAACTAATACGATGTTGAGTAAGAACCAAACACAAAGTTATAAAAGATGAAGAATTGGTGCTTATATTTAATAACGATGTTGCTTCTTGCAAGTTGCTCAGAGCAACAGGTGATGGAGGAAACTTTGTCTTCACAGAAGTTAACAGAGCAGAATGGCATGACTGTTACTCCGCAGGACTCAATCATGTCATTGCTCTATCAAGCTCGCTGGGGCGATGGTTCGGCATATCTGAAACTGGCAGATTGTTATCGAGATGGTATCGGTGTGAAGAAGGATTTCTTCGGAATGATTACTATGGCTCACATGGCTGAGTGGCGTGGAGCAATCAATCGCATGGATGACTATATCTACGGCTTGCCAGATGGACATGAATACAAAACTCTATTTTTATTGATGGATGGCTATAAGTCGTATATTCAAGAATGTACAGATAGCGTGGAACATGTGCTAAGCAATAATGGATCTCCAGAAGCTAAAACTCTTCTTGGAATTATAACTATAGATAAAGGTGACACCATATCAGGAATGAACATGGTTAAGGATGCGGCTGAACAAGGTTGTTCATTGGCTGAATTGCTGTTAACCATACCAGATTGGAAAGGCAGGCTGAGAGCAGATGCAACAAAGCTTGCCATAATTGCTCATCGTGTACCTCTCGCCAATCTGATTCTTGGCGACCTCTATTATGAGCCTGATGAGAATGGCAAATCAAACAAGCAACTTGCTGTGGAATATTATATGAAAGCAGAAGAACATGCTGTATTGGGACACCATGGTGCTGAAAGAGTGCTCGACTATTACAGAAATGGAGGAAACATCCAGCTGACAGAAGACGATATCAAGCGATTGGAACTGATTGTACAACCTAAAGGTGTAGAAACGGAATGAAAACAATAACACAAGCATTTAGAACATTATTGGTATTTATGCTAATATTCTATTGCGTAGGTGTCTATGCTCAGAGAAAAGAAGTTTCCTATTTCAACGATAGTGTTGAAATTTGTCCATTAGCAGACAAAGAACTTATAGACTCATGCTACAACCTATTAGATAGAAATATGATGTTAGAAACAGATGGTATGTATGGGCAAATAGCCGTTATTGATGCCACAACATCAGAAGTATTAGCATGGGCATCATTGGAGAAACAGTTAGATGACGATTGTGGATGGTGTGGTGACATGGTATATGTACCATTCAAGAAACAGGTTTGTTCCACAGATATTTTTGTACCCTTTATAGCTGCAAAATGTTTAGAGAAGTCAAATACGTCTTTAGGGAAAATGGTCGATACCGAATGCGGAATATTGGAAGTTAATGATAGTCTAAAAATACGTGACCATAATTGGCGAAGAGGTGGTTATGGAAAAGTTACATTTGAAAAGGCGTTACTGATGAAGTCACGAATCGGAATGTACAAGGCTTTCATGACCATGCCAAATGGAGCGGATTTATGGGAACAAGCGTATGATACCATTCAAAAGAGTAATGCCATAGAGTTGGCAATCTCCTTTAACCAAATGTATCATCAAAAATCATCTTTGGAATATGTCAAGAAAATAGCTACTGGTATTTTTGAGAAGACAGGCATACAACATCGGCTTGCTCCAAGAGGTATTAAACTGGCAGGTATCTACAACATTCGACAATGTGATGACAATAAAAGAAGTTCGGACGAATTTACATTCGTAGGTTGCTTCCCTGCTGATAATCCGAAATATACCATCGGTATGGTTGTTGTTCGTCCACATAAACTTCCAGCAACTATTGGAATGTTGAGCAAAGAGGTGAACCTACTGATTGAATGGTTGATGACTAGAAAGAAGTAACAATAAAAGTTGTGCCCGACACGGATTAGGGAAATCGATATGAAGAAAATTAAGATTACAGAGCAGATACATGTCCTTGGAACTACGTTTAAGGATATTTACGAGATAGCAGACTATTCGTGTAAGGAAATGCCCAAGGATGGTGTATATGTAGGGCAGCTCGTGAGACATCATCTTTGGTTTGATGAATGCGATTATCTCAGCGACAATTATTGGCATCGTAGCTTTGTATTTGCAAAGTCAAAAGATGAGGTTGAAAACAAATTGGAAAAGTTAAGAGAGTTTCAATTCCCTGGATTTAGGGAAGAATGGGCTCCAATGATTTACTGGGACGACGAATACGATGATATGAAAGTAACAGATGATATTACACTATGAAAAAACTTCTGTTTATATTCCTTATGCTTGCAGTTCTTACTGGCTGTCATGGTTTGCGTATGGGAGTCGGATTAAAAGGGGAAGTCATTGACGAAGATACCCTTGTCTTGGATGGTGATACGTTCACTATTCAAGAACGAATTGGTGACAGTCTGTTTATCGTTTGGAACTATGAACATTCCGATGAAAAGACACCATGCTACCTTCTAAAGTATGAACGTAATGGCTTCTATTATCCTCAAATTGGAGCAACAAATATCACTTCTATTGACAATACCGTCAACTATGTGAGCATTGACGACAATGATGTTTATGACATTAAGGATAGAAAGATATTGTTCTCATCTCCATGCTGTGAGTCTGGATTTTATTATCTTGGTCAGTGGAAAAGCTTACATCTTTTCGCAAGTTCTGATACGATTTGCTTCTCTGATGGAAAATGTGTTGGACTCCAAGATGATGTGTTTTGTCGCAAACCTAAGAAAGAAGGTATGGTAACTTTGGTGGCAGGGGCACAAACAAAAGATGTTTCATTCGGCGACTTATACAACGCAAAGAAAAAGAGTGATGCCCCCGATACGACAACAGAAAGATTGGCAAAGAACTATTATATCAAGCCAAGGAGTAAGTACGAACGGATGGAAGCTGGATTTAGTGTTGATTTGGATATACCGAAAGGTGATGCTGAGTCTGACAAGGCTATTCGGGAATGGATGATGGCTGCTATTAGAGACGATGCGTTTTATCAGTTGGAAAACAATCGGGGCATTCCTGTTGGAAAGTGTGCATCGTTAAAGGATTTACAGCTTTCTTTGGATGAATATGGTGTGCTGTGGGAGAAACTTTGTCGGGCAGAGTATCAAATAGAAGATACGTTGGAGCTTAGAATGACTTGCAATATAAGAGTGAGGAAAGTGGCAGACTGTGATGACTATACCACATACTATTATTGGGCAAGCCTTTACAATGGAGGACTTCATGATTTGCCTCGTGAGTATTACATCACATATGACAAGCGAAGAGGCGGATTGCTTGATGTCAACAATTCTGTAAAACCTGCGATGGTACAACAGTTCCGGCATTTAGCATTGGAGAGCTTGAAGACAGAATACGATTTCTGTTATGAACGTGAAAATTCATGGGAGGATTTCACGCATAGCATTTTCTCTTTCCATTGTCCAATGATTGATACAAGCGGTATGGACGATGTAATGCGGTCATTTCTTGTACATAATTATTCTTGCGATGATTGGGCTGGATGGAATGGTTACAACGAAAAGGCATTTACCGAGAAGGATTTTCCTTTGACTCACTTTGCCGTACTGCCAGAAGGCATTGTCTTGACATATCATCCTTATCAGATTGATTGCTTTGCTGCAGGCGAATATCATGCAGTTATATCTTTCAAGGAAGCTAATAAATGTTTGATGTTCGACTATTCCAAGCATGAGGACTTGAAACCAAAGTTGAAAAGATTCATCAAATAGCAATATTTTGACGATGAGACAGGTTACTTCTTTTACTTTATTTTCATCAACAGATAAATAATTGAAACACAAAATATCATATAAATATGGAAAAAAGAAAGAGAACCCTAAAAAGAACGATTGTTTTATTTTGGAAAGGTTTAACAGGTATCATTGCTGCAACAGCAGAATGGTTCACCGTGATACTTGGAATGAAGGATGAATCTAAGTATGGCAAGTTTATTCGACGTGTTGTTGGAGGCTGTTTTGCGTTCATCATGTTTGTGTTTGCATGTGCTGGAGGTAATGCGTTATACGAGTTTGTTTACAAGAAAGTGAATGCTGCGAAATATTTGGATGACTCCTACTATGACCCGCAGTACCTGTCAAGAAATGCAACTTATTATAGCCGTGCCTATGAAACGGATGGATATGTGGAGACTCGTGATGGCAAGAAGACTGTCAAGGGCATACATTGGATTTCAAAACCATTGGGGGACGACTCGCTTGTCTGTTATAGTAACGGCGATGCTCGTGGCTACTTCAATATGCTGACAGGTGAAATAGCCATCAAGCCTCAGTACAAGCACGCATGGGTATTTTCTGATGGCTTGGCTTCAGTAGATGACAACGGAATGATAAAATTCATCGACTCCAAAGGAAATGTCGTTATTGACTTGAATATTCCATACATCACTGGTGCAGAAGGGTATGTATTTCACAATGGGCATTGCGTAATACATAACAACAAACGTGACAAATTTGGTTTGATAGACAAAAAAGGGAATTGGATGTTGAAAGCTGAATATGATGCTATTTTGCCCAAGGATTCTTTCTTTGTCGTAAGCAAAGGAGGTATGCAGAGTGTTCTTACAGAAAATCTGAAACCAATATTGCCTTTTATGGAAGCAGACCTCTGGATCTCTGGTAATAGCATTACTGCAACAATGAAAGACCACACTCTTCGCAAATATAATTTGCAAGGTGAATTGATTGACGATTTCTTGATTAGTAATGTTGACAGATTATTGTATGATACCGATGAAATACGATATACTACGGCAAAGAACTATGATGATGAGGGTAATTTAACAGGTGAAACGGCAGAAGCAGAACCAACACCTTATCAAAAGACTGCAAATTGCAAAAAATATGAAGCAGACATTGGTTGGTATGGGTTGATGTCACCAAGTGGAAAAGTCATTACTCCTCCAAGATATTGCGATATTACAGCCATTGGCTACGACTTGTATTTATGTAAGACAGATGATATTAGGGGAGAAATATTGAATGGCAAAGGCGTAAGGATTAAATGAATGTAGCTTATGTAGAAAAGATGGATGGCAAGCAACTATGTTTTGCCATCCATCTTATACGATTGGGAACATTACCTAAATACGATTTTTTTACCATTGCATATATATAAATATCCTTTTTGCGGAATGAGAATCTTTATGCCATTCAAATCGTAATAGGCATCATTTTTTCTATTCGTGAACGTTGGCGATTTTATGCCAGTTTCAATGTTTCTAAGAGATTCTTCACTTATGATAGTCCCTTTATCTGTACATGAAACCAGAGTGCAAAATTCATCATTATTTCCCAAATTGAAATTCGGGATAAATTCATCTTTACTAACCCCTACGCCTTCTATGATAAGATAATAGCACTCTCCCCCAGAATGGTCAACCATAGAATCAATAACTATTACCCTGCGCCGCATTCCATTTATAGTGGTTATATTATCTGCAACTACCTGGGCGAGATTGTCAATATAATCACCTTTTTGCAATCCGATGTCAAAAAGCAAAGTAAAATCATTATCAGTTACCTTATATACTTTGCCGTCAGTTTCATATGCGACAAATGTTTGAACTGGGTGTTGCCCGTTTTCGTTTTGAACCAATATCTTTTTACAAACAAAGTGATTAACAATGGTATCTCCAGACACCATTATCTTATAAAAGCCTGTCGTGTCTGTCCTCTCGTACCGATTGACAGTCGCATACCGCCATACTTTACCTTCTGACAAAACAGGTACGTATGTTTGCGCAACAGAGACCATAGCAAACATACAGAATAAAAACGATAGAAGTTTTCTATTTGCCATATCTTTGAAAAATTGAGAGTGGAGAAGCAATAATCGAACTGCCTCTCCACTCGATAACACACGTTGTTTATTCCTTAATCAATCTGTAGGAATCTGCAAGTTTACCATTTACAAGAAGAGACACAAGATGCATGCCTCTGTCAAGATTAGAAATCGTTGCTGTTACAGAAGGCGAAGTAGATGAAACCTGCAAGGTCTTCTCTTTTGTTCCTGTAAGACTGCTAATGATGATGGTTGCAGACTTATCCAATCCTTCAAGATTTGTCGTGATGGTTACCTGCCCATTTGCAGGATTAGGTGTGCAACTAACTATCTTGTAAGGAGAAACTGCCTTGTTTGAAGCATCAAATGGAGTGTTGGAAAGTTCTGCTATCTTGGCAGATTGCTCATCCACTGTAGCCTGTAACTGTTGAACAGCTTGAACCAACATAGGAATGATGGCTGTGTAGTTAATCATCTTGTGGCCTTCTTCGTCAGTTTTTACAGCATCAGGCAAAACAGCCTCTACTTCCTGAGCAAGGAAGCCATACTGTGTCTGACCTTCTTCTACTGGGCCATTGGCTACAGAAGAACCAGATTCTGTTGCAGCTAAAGTCACCGCAGTTTCAGGTTTCCATGTGTAAGAAACAGGACGCAACTGGAGAACAGCATCCAAACCTGTAGTCAAAGGCTTGATGTTGTCCTTTGCACGAGCGTCGGAATAGTTATACACATTTGCAACCTGAATGCTATTGAATGTACTTGTTGCAGAATTGTAGAACACTACTTGATTGCCTGTTCCTGCAAGTCGTGGGTTTGCAGGAGAAATATCCAATTGGAAGAAGTTGTTAGTCTTACAAGTCCAATACATTCCCAGCCATTTGTTTACAGTCAATCCCAAGTAGTTGTGCTTAGGAGCATTGTTGATGTTGAGGTTACCACTTGAATACGTAATCTGCGCATTCATACCCATAGGCAGCAATGTGAATATTGCCAATGCTGCGCTCTTAAGGAAGAACTTTTTCATTTTGTTTGTATAGTTATTGATTTGACATTTTGAATTCAGTCTCACTGTTGATAGTCGTATCGGAGTCGATAGTTATAGAATCAGCATTTAAGTTGATTGTACCACTTTTGAACGTTACTGGACCACTTGCTTTGGAAGTTGTGACAGAAGAACCGACTTTGATACTTGAACCTGTATAAGTTTTTGGTCCGACTACCATCTCATTTTGGATATAGACAGAAGTTACAGGAGTACCCTCATTTATGTATGGAATCCTGTTGTGTGCAGATACACTTACAGATACATTTGCAGCATGATTCGTTGAATATGTAGCTGTCGTTCCTGTTGTGTATGTTACCTCGCCAGAAACAAGGTCATAGAATGCAATCGTTGCAGTGGTTCCGTTCAGATTTACGCTTACAGCATTACTTCCTCTATTGACCGACACATTTGTGAATGCTGTTGGTGCCGCTGTGTAGATTTTCATGCTTGGATCACCGAAACAATGGAACAATTCTTTTGTGTATGTTGTATAACCAGAATTACGTTTACCATAAGTTTCAGCCAACCTTGCTTGTCCTTGGTTCAGAATTTGCCCTAATTCATAAGTTGGTGTAGGCGTTGCACTAGCAGTTCCACTTGTACCAGGGAATTTTGGATGCAATTTACTTGAAGGCCAAATAGCATCAAACATTCCTTCTGTCAAAGCATCATTATATCCAGAATAACTCAATTGTGTAGCACCATATATGGCGACGCAACCGCCATTGGCTTTTTTGATGAAAGCCTCACAGAAACAGTCTTCATTGAATTTTCCTGTGAGACAATTCATGCTGAATACAACAGGCAATTTGGCACCATTAGACAAAGAGTTGATGTTGCTGATAGTGTAATAAGGGTCGCCCCAGAATTTTACATTACCGTGGTCTCTGTGAAGTACATAAAACGCACCATTATTGATTGCTGAATTTATATCAGATGCATTTCCTTTCCAAGGGAATCCTGGCTTCTTCAATTCATCTGGGATTGATTCACCGAAAGAGTATATACCCCTATTCCAGTATAAAGGCGTAACACTGTTATCAGTTGTGTATATTCGTTTAACATTAATACCCTCTGACAAAAGGGCATTGCGTACTTCTTCGGAAGTTTGAGCAAATCGTCTGTCAGCATAGCTGTTATTATCATTGTCTTGAAAATAAGCACAATTGATACCTGTTTTGTAGAATGAAGCGTCACTTACAGGATTTTTCTCATAATTTATGATTTTATCCACAACTACATTCGCTTCTGACGCTGTTGCAACAGGCAAACGTCCAAACAGCAAATCTGGTGTCAAATCATTGTCACCATCCATACATGAATAGTAGAAATCTGTAACATGCGTATTCATCAGACTTGAACTTTGCCCAGGCACATCAGCATTGTCTCCAACTATCAAAAGATAATACAAGTTGCTATTGGAATTGTATTGCTTCTTTACCTCTTCCTTTACAGAACTTGATGTCCATGAGTCATTAAGTACGATACGTACGTCAAAGCCAAGAAGTCTCTTCCAAGACGCTAACTTTTCTACTGAAGTTTTGAACTTGGATGTCGAGATAATCAAATACCCTTTCTTGGCATTTGTTGCTTTTGTATCAGCAAGAGTAACTAGCTGTTGAAAACCATTGATAGTCGTATTGTGGAGAAAAGCATCTGTAACATCTAAGTTTTGCATGCTCACTTTGGCATAAGTCTTGGTATTACTCTTGGCAAAAGTAACCTTGTAGCTAATGCTTTTGTAAGCACGAATGGTGTTTTGTTCGTAACTGTATTGGATTGGTGAAACCATTACATCCACAACACCTTTGCCACGATATACACCCATATTGTCCATGTTTGCAATCCTATTTGGCAAGAACCCTTTGTACGCAGAGATTGTGGGAACATTGTCCTTTGTATAGGAGACGTTTCCACTATCCGTCAATGGAGGGCGAGCTGGTGACAAAGTATATGGAAGTTCAACAAAGAGACTATCCACAACTTTAACATTGACTGAGTAACCATCTGGAACAGTAAAAGAATCCAACCTGTATGGCAATGCAGGTTTCTGAGGAGTGTCTTCCTCACCAAAACCAGCTACTTTCCACATGATACTTCCTTTGTACAAGGGATCATCAATAACTGTTGCCTTGTCAAAAGTGTATGTGATGATGTAGCCATCATCAACACTTTTGACTGTTCTTGTAGGAGGTTGCTTATAAGCACCTGCTACCATGTTTCCATTGCTTAGCGTAATTGTTTGCTGTCCTTTGACAGAACCAACCGAAGCTAAAGCGAGGAAGAATACAAACCAGTGTTTCATTTTCTGCTAATGTTTTAGTTTTATGTTATAATTGTTTTACTAATGAACGTATTGATTCCAATAAAGAATATGTTTCAACGAAGTTTGCAAAAGACTGCACCTGTGAAGCCTTGCCACATTCAACCATATCAACAAAGTTTTTGATGGTGTCAAAATATCCTTGTGTGTAAATTTGGTTATTCTTTATCGTAGGAACGAAGTTGTTTCTGCCTAACAAATCTATCGTAACCATTTTTTGTGTATTTATCTTCTCCATTGGCACCCCCATGAATACTCGTTGCTTACTTTGGAATGTTAGACTATCCATCTGTTCCATTTGATAAATACCATGTTGGGTATTAATGGTAAGATGTTCTTTTGCTTCTGTCCAAGAATAAGCAGTAGAGAGTTCAAGAACACCTGTTGCATTGTTGTGTTTGAGCAATAACATCAACGTGTGGTCCTCTATATTCTCAACGCATTTGACTTCTGCTTTTCCAAACAAATATGTCACATAGTCCAATGGGTGTATGTACAAATCCATCATGGCTTCTCCCTCAGGATATGCTCCAGTGAGATATTTGAGATTGTAGGTAACAGGCTTCTTATTCTTAGCCAATTCCTTTTTAAGGATTTGGATTACTGGTGCGTTTCGTTTCTGCAACCCTACAACAGAAGGAGTTTTTGTTTCTATGGAAATATTGATTAGTTGCATCAATTCATCCAGACTTTGGCATGGTGGCTTCTCTATGAATATAGCTTTACCGCTTTTCAACACCTCCGATGCTATATGGAAATGTTCCTGAGGTGTAACCGCCACAAATATGCCTTTAACCTCCTCGTCATCCAAGATTTCTTGTAATGATATTGTAGCACGAACATGAGGATAAGCCGTATTTATTAGTTGAGCTTTGTCTTTTGATTTACAACAAATGTATTTCAATGGAACATGGAGATAGCCGAGTACAGGATAAAGGTTACTTGTGCTATGATTACCAAAACCAACAAAAGCATACATGCCTTTCGGCACTTGTTGCAATTGCTTGATGCTCCGTATATGCTTGTAACGTTCTATGATATTCTTTATATATTTCATATTTTTCTGATCCGTTTGATCTGTTTTCTATATGTCATCTTGCTATTGTTTGTCCATTGGTATTTACCATAAAAGATTTCTATGATTCTTTTCGGAAAGACCCTTTCAAGATTTCGCAATAGTATCAAGTCAAACTTACGATGAAAGTTTATCCAACACGCATTACACTCTTTGGAGTATCTACATTGGATTTGTTGAGTATTCCGTGAATTGAAAATCTCATCCAACGAGTTTTCATGAATGTTACCAAGCTTGACATTTAGATTTTGGCAAAGTGGTACATCACCATTGGAATGTATCACTAACTCACTGAATATGCTTTGACAACGAAGTCTCAGATGTCCATTTCTCCATTCTTCATACAATGCAACAAAATCAAAGTTTTCCTCTGTATCATGTATATTTTGTGGAATATTTTGGATGAAATTTGACAAATCCGCTGCAAGGAGGTCTGCTTTAGTATCAAAGAAGTCCATTGTGCCATATATGCCGATGCGTACATCTATGTTATATTCTCTTGCCATATTGATGACATACTCCATATCGGAAAAACTATTCCATGGTGAAAGACAGAACATCAATGAGAGTGGTACCACGTTATTCAAGGCTTTCACGACTTCCACCACTTTGTCATGACCATCGCATCCTCTCATCTCTTTGTAAACCTCTTTGTTTCCATCAAGTGATACATACAAATGGACTGGATGATATTTCCGAACCGCCTCTATGACTCGTTGTGGTTTCAAACAGTTAGACAACAGCGTGTAGTTGGGGTGATTATTCATAAACCACTCCATGATGGCATCTGCCTCTGGATGGAGGATAAACTCTCCTCCTTCCAATCCTACCGTTGTGTTTCTTGTTACACACTTGCTTTTCATCACATTCTTGATGTCTTCAAGAGAAAGATGTTCCACTGGTTTTTGCCAAATGGAACAATGCTTGCAACGAGATTGGCATTTTGTGGTAGAATATATCATCAGCGTACTCAACTTCTTATGTCGAGGACGGATGATGTTGTTGAGGTATAGCACCCCATTATGTATGTAGTCTCTTGTTTTGTACATGTTGTCTTTAGAAACTTTTGTGCTTCTATTAGTAAAGATGCAACAAAAGTTCTAAAGACTGCATGAGAAGCGAAAAATTACCATGCAAATCTTATTCCGAATGGAACAGTAACAGAGAATGGATGTTCTGTCCAAATGGTGTGAATAGTACTTCCATTAGGAATATACCAGTTGAATGACGGCTCCAAATATATGCTCCAGTTTTGTGCGAAATGGTATTGTAAACCGGTACCTACGCCAACAGACCACTGCACAGATGGAATGAAATGCCATGAATCTTTGTATGGAACGGTTATACCTGTAACGTATTGCTCGTTATTTTTTCCATACATTGGTATATTAAATATAATTCCAACTGAAGAATAAGCAGACCAATTCTTGGAATTAAACCATTTGTAAGATGTACTCAAAGGTATTCCCAAGTAATGAACTTTTTGGACTCTATTTATAAAGTACTCACCTTCACCCAATGTGAAATTAGATTTCAAAAGTGAATATTGTATGCCTGTTCCCAAACTCCAGTTCTTTCCTATATTTTTTGTCAGTGATATACCAAAAGTTATAGGTTTGTCATGTTGTTCGTGCTCCACAATCTTTCCACTGTTATGCTTTGCGATTGTCATAAGTGCCAACGTGTCAGCAGACATACCTTCATGTTCTTTCTGTTGAAGATGCTTGTAATAATCCTCCCATGTTGAAATTTCATTTGGTATTATAGGTGTAGGTCCGTCTGGGTCTGGTAAGCCATTATTGTTTGACGCTATCAACTTATAAACATTTTGAGCCAGAGCTGAACCTAAAGAACCTGTAGCAAGGAATTGCCACTTGTTCTTCTTATGCCTTGTCGTGTCTGCCACTATATAATTCTTGATTTGAGGGATAAACATACTTGTCGTATCAGACAAAGTTGTGTCTCTCTCCTCAATGATTATTGCTATATTGCGAATCGTATCTTCATTTTTCCATTCATTGCTTTTCACTATAGAATCCAAAGATATTTCACGTATCTGTTTCTTTTTGGTAATAAAAGTGTTTGCTACATACCGATTAGTTTGAGAGGATATTGATTCTAACTCCGGTTTGTCTATTTTGTTATTATTCTTTCTTTCCACATTGGCTGTAGGCAGCTTCTTCTCTTCTACAGTTTTCTTCCAGAATAAATATTTACATAGAGGAATGCTGATAAGGATGATTGAAATGGCAGCCAATGCACGTTTGTCTATCATGTTACGTAACATCGCCTTTGCTCTTGCCAATTGTGAAGAGGAACTATGAGGTTCGATACCAAGTTTATCGGCTATCTCTTTATGCGAGAACCCTTCTATAACAGACATTCTGAACACTTTACCATATCCTGTAGGTAAGCTGTTGATAAGTTCTAAAATATCATTCTCATGCAATAAGGAATCTGTTTGCAATGCTCCTTCAACCTCCAATTCTTCATCCATAATAGAAGAAAAAGAGATAGTTTGTAGTTTTGATTTTTTCTCCAAATGCTTAAGTGCTGTATTTTTTGTGATGGCAGCACACCATTCTTTGAACTTGGAATTATCCTTTAGTTTACTCAATGAGTAATATGTAAGGACAAAAGCGTCCTGGACGAGGTCATTTATCGTGTCCTCGTCCTCCTTAGTGATACTGAAACAAATACTTCTCATCATAGGAGAGTATCTTTCGTAGATTATTTTCAAAGCATCAGTATCACCCGCTTTTACTTTTTCCAATATTTTTTCTATTTTCATGTTGGGGCGTGCTTGTTTGTGCACCTTTTAATAAGATACGAGAAAGTTGAAAAAGACTGCGTGAGAAATTACTAAAGAAACTTAAAATCTATAATATTGGCAAAAATTTAGGCAACATGAAGCATGGTAAACATCCATTAATACCAATGTTCTGCTAATTTGATTAGCTTCATGGGATCAATACCATTGCCATCCTTTTTACATGTAAGGTGGAGATGACTGCCAGTACTACGACCGGTATTGCCAGTTACTCCAACAATTATACCGGGATAAACATATTCTCCTTTACGAACTATGATAGAGGATAAATGGCAATAGCTGACACGATAATTGCCATGTCTCAACGTAACATAATTGCCAGAACGACTGTCATACCCTATCTTTTCAACAATACCCTCCATCATGGAATAGGCAGGTTCATTCTTCGCACGAAGATCTAAACCATTGTGCCATGATTGTTTTCCTGTGATAGGGTCACGACGATAGCCGTAAGGACTGGTGACTTTGATTGATTTCAGTGGATAAGTGATGCTTGGATAGCCGCTTATCCACTGTTTTTGTTTGCTATCCACAGAGTCTGTTTCCTGTTGAAGTAGATTTGCTTGTATAGAATCTACAGGTTGATTGGCAGGAAGTAGAAACTTCTCCTCCACTTTCCTGACTTTGTAACGGCATACGTTATTGCTGATGGTGTTGAACTGCGCCTTTGCACTCGATACCGCCAGACAACCTATTACCCATAATACCACTATTTTCTTTCTCATGGTGCAAAGTTAGGGAAAGAAATCAAGAGTGATTGTCGATGCTATAAAAGTATAACATAAAATAAGATTAAAGTATGATTGAGAGTATGAAATGATGATATAATCATAATAAAACGGAAAAGATTGAGCAGAAGAACGTAGGATTTCTTGTATTCATTACTCTTGGGCTATCTTTGCATGGCTATATGCAAAGTATCATTCAAAATATAATCAGAATATGAAAAGAAACTCATTTGAAGAAAGCGAAGTGCCGTATCAGACACTTGCAAAGTTCGGTCTTACCCATGAGATGATAGAAGACCTTCCGATGCATGCCTTGGATGACATCAGCAATGGTCGTCCATCGCCATTGTTGCCTGTGAGTATGGAAGTAAACGAGGGTTACAGTATCAAGAGCAGAACCCGATTCGCCTTGGTAAGAATGGCGGATGGAAACGTGGATGTGATGTTCTATCCTGTTTTGAAGTACGCCCCATTGGATAACTTCACCAAGGAGCAGCAGGAACTGTTGAAGCAGGGCAAGGCTGTGGTGGCAGATGTGGATATGCCAGATGGCACACATGTCAAGGCATTTGTACAGATTGACGGAGAGACCAACCAAGTGATGGCTGTGCCGACACCTGTGATTGGTAGAAACTTGCAGGTGCTATCTGACGTACTCTGTCTTGGAGGAATGGAGCTAAAGAGCATCCAAAATGGCGAGGCACTGACATTTGCCGTAGAAGACGAACCTGTGACCGTAGGCATCGACCTGAAGAGCGATACTGGCATCCGCTTCGCCAACGGTGATGGTGAACAGTGGCGCAAGGAGGGCAAGCGAGAGTGGGACAAATACACTTTCGGCATCTATGGCTGTTGGGTGATGGACGATGACGGCAACCTCGACTATGTTCCAGAGGAGGAATATACCGAAGAGTTATGGAATGAGCAGAAGAAGGCCGCAGGAAGACATGCTTCTGCTGTCGCAAGGAAGTAACGTGAAACATCAAACTTAGGGAAGAAATGAGAAAAGGACCATATTATACAGAAGACATCCTCGTGGAGAAGATGCAGAGCGGTGAATACGGTTGGCTTGATTATGTGAACCATTTCAGTGAGGAATGGCAGAACGAGTATGAGGAATACTGCAAGGAACACGCCCTGTGCATCGGCAACGAGAGTGCGGAACAGTTTGTGAAGTACAAGGACGAGCTGTTGGAGCAAGGAATGGAAACAGAGAACGCTTAATACAATCATGCTATGGCGATAAGAAAGAACTTGAATCCAAGACAGATGGACTTGCAGCCAGAGATGCGTGACATCTTGATGCGCAATGGTATGCAAGCCCATATCATAGCCAACGGTGACGGTTATCAGTTAGCGGTACAGGGACACGACTCCCCTCTGCTGACCTATAACCTCACCGAGAAACAGATGTTGGCATTGACCGATTGGGGAACCAACTCTGCCAACAAGAAGGCATATAACACCTTTACCAGCATCATAGGCAAAGACTTCTATATGCCGAGAAACCTTGTCCATGCAAGGAATGCTAACGGAAGAGTGGCTATGGGGCTGCATGGATATAGGATTGGTGCTGGAGAGTACGGACGGTTGGGATGGAGTCCAGGGTTTTTAGGTTGGATACCGAGAATGCAGGACGGCTATCATCTACGCAGAGTCGGTGGACAGATGTTCTATGCAGGAGCACCGATGGTAGCGGAAAGACCTGACAGAAGATTGAAACCAGGAGAGCTAACCTCTGGAGGTTATGGCTTTTACTATAAGGGACAGCAACAAGTAGCACCAGAAGCAGACATATTACAAAACCTGCAAGCCGTGATGACACCTGTAGAAACACGTCCAAGAAGTCAAGAGCCTGCCAAACCCTACAAGGAACTGATAAGCTCACCTGTATATTTCTCCAACGATCAATGGCAGGAATGCCTATCTTCACACGGTATCATCATCGATGAGACGGCAAAGACACTCACCATCCAATCAGAAAGCACCAAAAGTGATATGGTGTATGACTTGACCGACGATGAATTGAAGGCATTGACCAACAATTCCGTCAAGCAAGTATCTGTAACCAAGCGACTGGATATATTGAATAATGTCATCAAGGACGATTTCACCGACAAGATAACGATGGATATGCTCAACAGCAAGGAGCGCATCCATATCGGTTTGTGTCCAGAGGTGCAGCAGGAGTTGGACGGCAAGATGCAGTTGCAATCTACCGTTGAGCCACTGCAAGTGCAGCAAGAACCTATGAACAATAAAGTAGGTATTGTGGATGGGCAGGACTTGGACGAGAACAAGGGATGGTTCCGTGAAGGCAAGCATGGCAGAGAAGTAACTGTTGGTGAGATACGAGTGGAGCCAGCGGAGCAGGAAGGCAAGTTCCGCATGACAGCCATCATCAACGGTGAGCGAGTAAGCCACGAGATAACGCAGAAGCAGTATGACAAGTTCATGGCAGTGGATGACTACCATCGCATGAAACTTTTTTCCAAGATATTCGGTGAGGTAGATATGAAAGACCGTACCAGTTTGGGAACCAAGATTGGAGCTGCACTGTTAGCAGGATTGGGTGTTGCTGCCGAAGTAGGCAGTGAGCTACATCGTCCACATGGCGCACCTGTAGTGATAGTTGACCACCATCATGGTGCAGCACCTGCGCCACCTCGTCCATACTTCAAACCAGGAGTAGATATGCCAATGGATGTGGCGGCGAGAAACTTTGAGGCTGCCATGAACCAGGAAGTATTGCATCCTCACATGGGGAAAGGACTATAACGGAATACGCTTATGGCAAACAACGAACTGACATATAATGATTTCTTACAGCGTCTGAACATACAGGAGCTGCTGGTGGACGCAGGCTATCAGTTGAACAAACGAGATGGCTTGCGCTATCCGTCGTATGTAAAGGTGGACAGTCATGGACAGCGAGTGAGAGGCGACAAGTTTATTGTCACAGGCAATGGCAAGTGCTGTTTTCAGCCACCAGAGCAGAAGAACTACAACGTGATAGGTTTCATCAAGGAGCATCCGACGCTGTTTGACGACTATAAGCCAGGGATGTCATTGGATAGACTGGTGAATGTGGTATGCAACAGACTGTTGAATAATCCCATTGATGTGCGTGAAAGCAGAGTGGCAGAACCCAAGCGAGATGCCAAGCCCTTCAACCTGTCAGACTATGACATCTTGCGTTTCAACCCAAGGGAAAAGGACATCCAACGGAAACACTATCCTTATTTCAAGGAAAGAGGCATCAACATGGGGACCCAGTTCGCCTTTCACAAGCATTTCTTCTTGGCGACCAAGCGTCGAAATGACGGATTGAGCTTTGCCAATCTCGCCTTTCCACTATCCTTGCCGTCCAAGCCGGACAGCATCGTTGGATTGGAAGAGCGAGGCAGACCGAGACGAGAGGACGGCAAGGCATACAAGGGCAAGGCGGAAGGAAGCAACAGCAGTGAAGGATTGTGGATAGCCAACCTGACAGGTAAGCCATTGAAAGAAGCCACAAATATTCTATGGTTCGAGAGTGCCTACGATGCTATGGCAGAGTACCAAATCAATCCTGTGAAGAACGTGTATGTCTCGACCGGAGGTACACCGACAAAGGGGCAAATAAAGAGAATGCTGGAAGAGACCCGACAAGCGAACCATTATTTGGGCTTTGACAAAGACGAGGCAGGACGTGGCTTTGTGAAGAACTTCAAAGCAATCGCCAAGGAAATTGGATTTGCAGACTTCACGGTGCAAGCCTTTCATCCTTTGGGACAATATAAAGACTGGAACGATGCCTTACTTGGCAAACGAGACCAACGGTTGATAGACCAAGGAGAGATAGACTTCGACTATTTCGAGTTCGCCAAGGCGCAAGAGGCTGAGAGGCAACAAGAGCAAGCCAAACAGAAGGAAAAAGAGGAACAGACATCGGGCTTCCGCAGATAAAGCACGGTGTCATTATCAAAAAGGAGAACTATGCAGCAGACATATCGGTATAGAAACATCATCATCAAGCCCCATTGGATGCAGTTCGTTATTAACGAGCTGCACTTGCTTGTGCTTATAAGCGTAGGCTTTGTATATGCAGGTATTGATGATGCCGTTCTCTCCACTTTGGTGTTTGTCCTCTCGCTCTTGCTTTCCCTATGTTTGGCATATCGAATGGTCTATCTATGCAGGATGCGGTACATCATCAGTAACGAACAATTAGTGTTTGAGCATGGCGTGTTTCATCGTGAAGTAGATTATCAGGAACTATACCGTGTGGTGGATTTCAATGAGAGTCAGACATTCATGCAGCAACTATTCCGATTGAAAACCGTGAGCATATATTCTGGAGACAGAACGACACCAAGGCTTGACATTATCGGAGTACCGATGAAAGAAGAACTGGTGACAACCATCAGAGAACGAGTAGAAACCAGCAAACGCAGGAGGAGCATCTATGAGATTACAAATAGGTAAGATATGGTTGATAGCCATTATTGGTATGTTATCCATATCGAAAGCTAAGGCACAAGTGGTATCATCCAATCCTTTGGAATGGATGGCATTGGCAGAAGGCAATGAACTTATCAACGGTGAGATTGAAAAGCAAATCAACGGACAGACCAAGACGGCGTTGTTGCAGAACACGATGGCTGCCGAGTTCAACCAGATACACAAATGGGAGAAGAAGTACAACAGCTACTTGAAATCAGTGAACGGCTATGCCTCTTCGCTGAAAGCATGTACCCATCTATATGATGACGGCGTGAAGATTTTCATCACGCTCGCCAAGTTGAAGACAGCCATTAATGACAATCCGCAAGGCATCGTAGCAAGTATGAGCATGAACAACCTGTATATCGAGACGGCAACGGAACTGGTATCGGTTTTCAATCTGCTGAATGATGCCGTGGCAAAAGGTGGAACGGAGAATATGTTGACAGGAACAGACCGCTCCAAGACCTTGTGGGCATTAAACGACAAACTATCTGCTTTCCAAAAGAAGCTCAACAAACTGTATCTGAGCATCCGCTACTACACCATGAGTGATGTATGGAATAATGTCACGGCAGGAATGATAGACAGAAGCAATGGTGAGATTGCTACGCAAGCATTGGGACGTTGGCGGAGTGCTGCTAAGGTAAGTACACCATAATAATATAAAAGTATTTGAGTATGAGAACATGGATATTTTGCTTTGGCATCATGCTGCTTTCTGTCTGCAAGGTGCAAGCCCAGAACGACCCAGTGTTGGCAGGAATGATATATGCCTATACCGACAAGGCTGAAAAGGAGTTGAAGAACCAGGAGAAGGTGATGCTGATGCAGACCACTGGACATATCTGGTTGAAAGAGGAAGTGGAAGGAACCACCAATCTGCAACGAGAGTTCAATAACTACTTGGACTCGTTCCGCTCCATCGTGGTGTATGCTGCACAGGTATATGGTTTTTACCATGAGATAGACCGATTGGTGGATAACTTGGGAGGATTCACCAAACAACTGGATAAACATCCGAGCAATGCCCTTGCTGTGGCACTGTCAGCCAAGCGCAACAAGATCTATCGGGAGTTGATTATGGGTAGCGTGGAGATAGTAAATGACATCAGGCTTGTATGCTTGTCGGGCAACAAGATGACCGAGAAAGAACGAGTGGAAATCGTTTTCGGCATCCGCCCCAAGCTGAAGGTAATGAACAAAAAGCTGCAACGGCTGACCAAGGCGGTGAAGTACACCTCGATGGCGGACATCTGGGCAGAGATAGAGGAAGGTAGCCACGACAAGGCAGACAAGAAAACCATCGTGAAGGACTGCATGAACAGATGGAAGCGGAACGGAAAGATCAAATAACAATAAAAAGATACGACTATGAGTATATGGGCAAAGATAGCAAAGTATGGCGGCAGTGCCTTGAAAGGTGCGGGTAGTGTCGCCAAGCAAGGACTGAAATCTGCAAGCAATACGGCTGTGCATCCCACCCAAGCACTAAGAGGCGCAGGAAGTGCGATGAAAACAGCCGCCGTGGGCAGCGCAGCAGGATATGTGGCATGGCAGAACCTTGTCAACGACAAGAGCATGGTGGAGATAGCCAGTGATGTGGTGGTAGGAAAAGACACCACGGAGAAAATATCCGAAGCTGTGGAAGACGTGAAAGGACTGAAGAACAAGGCTGGAGAAGCTGTGGATGCTGTGAATGGTGCCATGGGCGACATCAACAGCAAGTGGAGCGGAATGAGCAACTTCTTCCGTGGCATCTTCGGAGGCAACGGACTGGAGATGTTCGGCAATTTCTTCAAGAACTTAGGGAAAGGAAACGTGTCGGGACTGAGTCTTGCAGGACTGGTAACAGCAGCGTTCCTCACTTTCGGACGTTTCGGATGGCTTGGCAAGATAGCAGGAGCCATGCTCGGCATGATGCTCATCGGCAACAATTCAAATATCAAGAACATTGTCAGTGGTGATGGCGGTCAAGGAAGAAATGTGAACGAAGCAGAAACGACCACACGCAGTGGCGGCATGAAACGATAAACATAAAAACGACAACAACATGAGATATACAGAAGAAATGATGCTGCAATCAAAAAGCGGCTTTTGCATGCCCTTTGAGGAGCGAGGCAAGGATGTGGAACTGACACTTGGCTATGGCAAACAGAAGCATCCTGTAACAGGAACCGTGTTCTTCCATCACGGACTGGACTTTGAGGCAAATCACTATCTGCTGTCTGCCTTGGCAAGCGGAACGGTATCGGGCATTGGCAATGATGCGACACACGGCATCTACCAAGTGATACGCTACGGCAAATATGAAGTGATCTACGCCCACCTTGCCAACGTGTTTGTGAACTTCGGACAAACCGTGAAGGCAGGAAACATCGTGGCATTGAGCGGTGACAGACTGCATTTCGAGGTGAAGTTTGACGGCAAGGAAATCAATCCGATTGATTTTCTGACCATGCTATATGGCAATGTGAAGGCAATGGAACAGACCGGTAAGACAGGTTTTCCTGAGTTTGAGACCTACGACATGAATATAGCCACACAGTATGACAAAGACCAGAAAGAGATAGAAAAATTGATGCTGCGCTTCATGCCATCGTATATGGAAGACCTGTATAAAGGTATGTATGTGACACCGCAACATGCAGAGCAGTCGCTAAGGAACATCTTTACCTTGTCAGCGGCGAAACACTATTTCTATGAAGCTATGCCATCCATCAGCAATCCGTTAGGCATCGGGCAGAGAGCTATGCCCTTGGCTTGCAAGGTGCAGAACTTGCTGATTGCGGATTTCTTGAACTATTTGGCATTGCGGCATGGCATCTATCTGTCCACATTGAGCGAAGTTCTAAAAAAAAACTCCATGACGAAGCCATAAGGACGAGTGGCATCATCGACCCGCTTGCTGAACTGGACATCGATGTGCAGAGCTTTGATATTACAAGGTTGGTGAGCGTCTATCCCGACCGTGCAGGAGTGAGATGGTGGACAAAGGCGTGGTTCAATAACCGAGAGGAAGGAGAATGCTCCGTGGAGATAGAACTGCAGCAAGCCATCCTCTTCATCCATGACAGAATAGAGAAAGACGCTTGGCTGGAGGAATACTTTCCAAAGCAGATGGAAGTGTATCACCAAGCCATCGAGCAGACAAGAGAACAGATATTAGGTCAACTAAACGTAACGCTATAATGAGTACTATCAAGAACCCGACACGCTTTGCAGAACTGGAGTATTGCCTTCAAGGATATTTTGACGGCAAGCTGGCACCTGTGATGAAACAGGTGCGAGATGACTTGACTCACAAGCAACTGGAGGAAAGAGGCAGATACCAGAGCAGTTTGGTAGGAGTACTTGCTTCTGCCAATCCGTATGCCGACAACACCGAGTTTGTTCTAAAGCAAACAGGCAAATGGAACAGCAAAACCACGGAGGACTATTTAGCGATGTGCAACCAGAAGATATGGAAGGACAAAAACATCGTGAAGGACTTGGCTCTTCTTGCTGGCGAGTGGCGCAATGCCGTGGTGAAGGAAGTTGGACGAAGCAAATATGACGCTTTGTCGAAAGCTTGTGGCGAGGACTTGGCATACGCATACGTTGTGCAAAGGATGGAAGACCTGATGATTGGGAAGCTCGTCAAGGACAATACACCCAAATCAACGATGGACTACATCTTGCGAAAGGCAGCACAAAACAGCATCTGGGGACTGCAAGAAGAACTGATGAAGTCACCATTGACGGCAGAGATAGAAGCTCGTGGCGAGAAAGCCTATAAGCCAAGCAAGACGGAGAAGTTTGCTGGAAGGGCTACCGCCTCGGTAGTGGATGCCATGACTATGGGTGGTATCGGTAGTTGGAAGTCATTGGCAACCTTGGTAGGGAGTGACATGGCATTGGGCTATATTCTTGATTCCAAGAAAGGAAACGCAGAACAGCGGAAAGAGCAAGTGATGGAACTGAGCATCAGTAAGGGTGTGTTCGGACAAAACGGCAATGCCTTCACTGGTTTTCGCTCACAAGCCAAGAACGTGAATGCTACCGACAATGGCTATGTCAAGACACTCAACAACAAACTCCATAATAAGATACATATTCCACAAAAAGCATTTACGCCTATGGCATGGACAGACAACAGTTTTAAGTTTCCTTTCCAAAAAGAGCAAGAGAAACGGAACGATCCGAAATACAAGAATGTACCGCTGATAGTGGCACCCGGCAAGGAAGATGCCTATCTGGAAGAGAAAGCCAAGCACGACGCAGCCAAGGTTGCAGAGGCAGAGCGCATCATCCAGGAAAAGAAAGAGGCAGAGGCGCAACAAACAGAAACTGATGAACAACAGAAAGCGCAATCAGAGGAAGAACTTCAAGAACAACCTGAAAATGATAACAGCAACGGATGGGAAGGACTGTTGAAGAACTTCGGACTGAATGGCTTCAGCGACATCGGCAATAACCTTGGCTATGTGATAGCCATGTTGCCCGACATCCTTGTCGGTATGTTCACAGGCAAAACGCAATCATTGGGTTTGAAAGACAATATGATGCCGATAGCCGCCATCCTTGCAGGAATGTTCGTGAAGAATCCGCTATTGAAGATGACACTCATCGGTATGGGCGGTGCCAATCTGCTGAACAAGGCAGGACATGAAGCATTGGCAAACAAACGGGAAAGCAATGATGGAAATGCTGTATCATACGATAATACAACATCACAAGCTGTGCAATATAAGTCCTATCCAGACGAATCGTTGAATCCCCGAATAGCCAACCCTGTGCTGCAAGGCAATTGTTTGGTGGCAACCATTGACCGAGTGCCATACACCATCCAACTGCCAGAGCATGTGGTTGGAGCATATCAAGCAGGAGCCTTACCACTCAACACCCTTGCCAATGCCGTGCTTGCCAAGAGTGACCAGATGAGACAGATGGCAGAACGCAACTATGGCGAGCAAGAAGTGAGAAGTGTGAGAAACGAAGCGATGGAAAACGCAGAGCAGCGAGAAGTTATTCAACGTTCAAGATAATAAAAGAAAACGTAAAACAATCATACAATGAAAGAGAAAAGTCCACAAGAGAAGAATGCGGCAGAGCGTCAAGTGTCACTGATCACCGAAGCCCTGTTGAAAGCAGCCGACAACAAGGGTGTCTGGCTGAACGAGCAAGGAAAGCAATATCCACGGTTTTACCCAAAGGGAGCGGCGGTGAGTCCGTTCAATGCCCTCGTGATGGGATTGAACTCCGACAAGAACGGATTTTCTACAAATCTTTACACGTTATTTAGCGAAGCCAAGAAGCGAGACGAGTCTGTGATGGCGCATGAGAGAGGTGTGCCGTTCAACTGGTATGCGTGGAACAAGTATGTGAACAGACATAATCCGGAAGACATCATCAGCAGAAAGGACTACCAGGAATTGTCGGCAACCGATCAGACACAGTACAAGGGCATACATAATCGGGAAATACGAGTGCTGTTTAACATCGACCAGACCATGCTGCCACTGAAAGACAAGGAGAAATATGAAGATGTGGTGAAGGCGAATGTCGGTGCGAATGAAGACAAGGCATTGCGTAGCCAAGTAAATGACTTCATCCAGAAGATGAAGGACAACCTGATGGCGATGCGCAAAGACGGAAGCGGAGTGGCACACTATGACACAGAAAAAGATGCTGTGTATATGCCCAAGCAAGAAAACTACGAGCAGTACTGTGATTTCGTGCAAGAGATGCTGCGCCAAGTGGTGAGTGCTACAGGACATCAACAGCGACTGGCAAGGGAAGGCATGGTGATGAAGAATGGCATTGCACCATCTGAGGATGCCGTGAAGCAAGAGAAACTGGTGGTAGAACTGGCTTCGGGCATCAAGATGATGGGAATGGGTATGCCAGCCAAGATTTCCAAGGAGAACATGAGACTGGTGGACTACTGGAACCGTGAACTGAAAGAAAATCCATGTCTGATAGATGCCATAGAGAGTGATGTGAACAATGCCTTGGACGTTATTCGCAAGGCTGAGCGTGGCGAGAAAATAGAATATTCATCCTTGAAGAACGAGCTGCAGACCACTGAGATGCAAGCGCATATGCCCAAGCATTACTTCGTGGCAGACGAGATAGCCAAGCATCCTGACAGCGAGCAGAAGTTTGTGGTGATTGTAAGAGACAAGGAAAACAAGAGTGCTGATGTGGTGTTGCCAGCAGGAGCATCATTGGAAGTGAACAACGAGGTGTCTGGCATGAGCAAGCAGCGCATCGAACATGCCTTACAGAAGGAAGGTCTTCAGTCTGTCAAGTTCTATAATCCCGATGGCGCTTTGGGCTACCATCCTGATGACAGCTATTTTGCAGGAAAGGACATCACCGTTGCAAGATTGAAGAACTGGCAACTGGAAGACATATCCAAGATAGACGTGAGTGATGCCGTGAGCCAGAGCAAGCAGGTGGGCTTCGACCGCATACAGATGGTGCAGGATGACAACAAGCGTTGGGCGATGTATATCAAGCCCGAAGGACAGAAGGCTTTTTCCATCTATCCCGACAAGGCGGACTTGAACCGCTTCTTCACCACATTGAAACAGGCGCAGGACACGATGGACAGTTTGAGAGTGGAACTGGCACAGAAATACTATGCGATGGCAGAGACAAAGCCTGACCTGAAGGTGGACTTGTTTGGCAGCGGTCAGCACAACGAGGTGGACATGAACCGCATACAGAAAGTGAACGTGTTCAAGGCAAAGAACGATGTCATTCTGTGTGCAGCCACCATTGATGGCGCAGACAAGTTGCAGCCTCGTGTGGTATCGCCAAGCCAATGGCAACGAATGTGGATTGCCGAAGACAAAAACGAGTATAAGAAACATCTTGCAGCAACCTTGTTTGCTGACATCCTACAGAAAGGACAGACACAGGAGCAGACTGCATCTGAAAAGCAAGTTGAGGAAACCGAGGTGAAGCAAGAAACGCAAGTTTCCACCGATAAGAATGAGGAAGAACATCGAGAATATCATGAGGAAGAGAACAAGCAAGCTTCCTCTGAGGAAAAGAAAGATATTAGGGAAGAGATGGATGCGACTGTTCAAAGAGATAATAACGCTACTGTGGAAAAGAAGGAAGAAACAAAGGGTAAGCAGAAGGAAGAGACCAAGGACACTCCCATCATGAAGCAATGGAAGGAGTTGAAAGCCAAGCATCCAGATGCTTTGCTGCTGTTTCGTGTAGGTGATTTTTATGAGATGTATGAACAGGATGCCAAGCGAGGAGCGGAAGTGTTGGGGATTACATTGACAAAGAGAAACACCCAAGCTGGTCCCTACATGGCTGGCTTTCCACATCATGCCTTGGACACCTATCTGCCCAAGCTTATCCGAGCTGGAGAACGAGTGGCTATCTGTGACCAGTTGGAGGCACCCAAGCAGAAGCAAGAGGAGCAAAATACTGAGGAGCAGCAGCGTTCTGGCGGTATGAAACGATAATAATGAGGATATAAAGACATGAGCAAGAATCAGCAATATGCAGAAAGATATGCTGCCGAGGCGATGGAACAAATGAAGCGATATGGCATCCCTGCTTCCGTCACCTTGGCGCAAGGCATCTTAGAAAGCCGTAATGGACAGAGTGAACTGTCGCAGTTGGGCAACAACCATTTTGGCGTGAAGGCTTCGAAAAGTTGGCTGAAGAACGGTGGCGACTATCTTGTCTACACCGATGACAAACCGAATGAGAAGTTCTGCAAGTATGCCACGGTGGGTGACTCATACGAACACCATTCCAAGATATTGAAGAACAACAGCCGCTACAGCCAATGTTTCAAACTCTCTCCCGACGACTACAAGGGATGGACAAAAGGTATTGAGCGAGGCGGTTATGCCACCAATGGAGGATATGCTGCCAGTTTGCAAAAGATTATCGAGATTAATGGATTACAGAAGTATGACCAACAGGTGATGCAAGAAATGAGGGCTGAGGGCAAGAAGTTCGGCGTAGAACAGAATGCAAGGACTTCAGCAACGGTATCGTCTTCGGTATCGACATCCAATAATGACGAAAAGAAGCAAACAGTATCTCAAACAACCAACGACAAATACTCATTCCCTGTGAAAAGGGACGAGTTCTTGTTTGTCACTTCTCCATTCGGTATGCGTCAAGACCCTATGGACAAAAGCAAACAGCAGATGCACAAGGGCATTGACATCAGAGCCAAGCATGATGATGTGTTGGCAACCGAGAATGGTGGCAAGGTGGTAGCTGTGAACCACAAAGCCAATACTGGCGGTGGCAAGTCTGTGACTGTGGAATATAGCAGAGCGGATGGAAGCAAGGTACAAACCACCTATATGCACTTGGACAGTATTGCCGTGAAGGTGGGTGACGAGGTGAAAGCTGGGCAAAAGTTAGGTGTGTCGGGAAATACCGGCACACGCACTACTGGCGAACACTTGCATTTCGGAGTGAAAAACATATCGGCAGACGGCAAGACAAGGGACGTGGATCCTGCATCATACTTGGCGGAGATAGCGCAGAAAGGTAATCTGAAGCAACAGGCATTGTATAACGGCAATGACCTGTTGGCAAAATACAAGGAAAACAGTTCTGCTGTGGACACGAGTCTGTCACCTGACGATTGGATGAAGAAACTGCTTTCATCCGAGGACGCAAGCACAGGATTGTCAAGTGCAGACCCGATAATGGGATTGGTGACTACCATGTATAGCAGTCTGCTTGCCCTCGCTGTGCAAATAGACAGTAAAAGCGAGGAAGAGCAAAAAGCGCAAATCTCAGAAGCTGTAAGCAAAAGGCAGGTGGACTTGAAACCGTTGATGCCGACTATGAAGGAATGTGTGCTGAGTGTTGGCGATAATGGAAAGGCTGTGTTGCAAGCGGACAATGGCACTACCAAAGTGACGAGAGAGCTGACCAATGCGGAGTTCTGTAGATTGTCGCAAGTGTTGGGTGATACCAACCTGAGCAATGATGCCAAGAAAATGCGCATAGCTGGAATGGTGAATACTATCGTGCTGACGCAACAGGCATCGCAAAACTATGAGCAAGTCCTGGAACAGCAAGAAGGTCAAAGTCAGACAATGCAAAGAAAGTAAGATACTTGAAGGTTCCACATCTTGGTCGATTGAAAACGAATAAAAAAGTATTTGAGCTATGATTAAATGTAACGTAAGTGTGTGCGGAACCGTCAGCAAGGCTGCAGTGGTTCGCAATGGGAAGGACGGAATGCCTTTTACGACATATTCCGTGGATGTGGTAGTGCCAGCCAAGAGTGGTATCAACAAGACCGTGATTGTCAGTTGTATCATGGATGGTGACGATGCGGAAGGCATTGTCGTGGGCAACCGCATTGAGTTGAAAGGTGTATTGACCTTCAAGAAGAAAGATGACAACCTGTATTTCAACTTGAAAGTATCGGAAGTGAACCTTTCGCCTGTATCGGAAAGCAAGGATGGCATCGTGGGCGACATGGAGTTCAAGGGCAAGGTCGGTAAGGACATTGATATGAAGAAAGGCAAAAATGGTAAGGCTTTCCTGATGTTTTCTGCTTTCAGTGCAGAGAAGATTGGAGAAGAATTTGCCTTTACATGGGTGCGCTTTGTCCGGGTCTCGGAAGAAAAGGAAGAATGGCTGCAGTCGAAAGCCACCATCGAGGCAAAGGGCGAGTTGGAAATCTCGGTGTATAACGACAGACTCAACTTAGGCTGCAAGGTGGCGGAGTTGAACCAGTGGAAGAAGAAACCGTATCATCCTAACAATTAGCAAGTATGGCATATTACAATAAGAGTCCACAGAATAATGGCGATGGAAAGAATGCTGAGGACAGAGCTTTGAACACCTTCGCCAACATGATGATAGAGAAAATCGAGTCGTTGGGAAGCAAGGACGGATGGCAAAAGCCTTGGTTTACGGAAGGTACATTGAGTTGGCCGAAGAACCTGTCTGGCAGGGAGTATAACGGCATGAATGCCTTGTTGCTCACCATGCTCTGCGAGAAGAAAGGCTACGAGTTGCCAGTGTTCTGCACCTTTAACCGTGCAGTGGGTTTGAACTATCAGACCGACAAGCAAGGTAACAAGAAGCAGATGGTGGATGCCAATGGCGAGCCGTTGCCCAAGGTTGGCATCAATAAGGGAGAGAAGAGTTTTCCCGTGATGCTGACAAGTTTCACCATTGTACACAAGGAGACAAAAGAAAAGATACCCTATGACGACTACAAGCGAATGAGTGCTGAGGAGCAGAAGGAGTATAATGTCTATCCGAAGTTGAATGTGTACCAGGTGTTCAATGTGGCACAGACCAATCTGAAGGAGGCAAGACCTGAATTGTATGCCAAGTTGGAAGCAGAGAACAAGCCAGAAAAGGCATTGATGAAGGAAGGTGACATGTATTCGTTTCCTGCTGTAGACCGGATGTTCAAGGAGCAGAGATGGATTTGTCCCATCAATATCGAACACCAGGACAATGCGTTCTACTCCATTTCCCGCAACCAGATAACCATTCCTGAAAAGTCACAGTTCAAGGATGGTGAGTCGTGGTATGGAACAGCGTTCCATGAGATGGTTCACTCGACAGGAGCGGAAGATCTGTTGAACCGTCTCAAACCGCAGTCGGGCCTCGGTTCCGATGAATATGCACGTGAGGAACTGGTTGCAGAGTTGGGCAGTGCGTTGGTGTGCCAGAAGTATGGCATGACCAAGAATCTGAAGGAAGACAGTGCCGCCTATCTGAAATCGTGGCTCGGCAGTCTGAAGGAGTCGCCAAGTTTCATCAAGACTACCTTGATGGATGTGAAAAAGGCAACGTCTATTCTCACGCAGAGAATAGACGAAGTGTCTTTGGAAATGAAGGAACAACAGAGTGAGGATGTTGCAGCTTCAGTATCGGAAGAAAACAAGGAAGCGAAGGACATGAAGCAATCCGCATCATCAAATGATAATGAGCAGACTGAGGTAGAAGAGGAAAAAGTCGCACGATCTGCGTTCCGTCGGTAACGAGTCAATCTGTGGCAAACATGCAAAAATCCAAGATGCGCACATATATAATAATGTGTAGGCATCTTGGATTTTTCGTTTTGGGAGTTTTATTCTTCCTCCTCATCATCTTCTTCGGGTGATAGCCATTTCTGCCAATCTTTCTCATCGATGGTGAGGTCGTCCATTTCCCAATCATATGCGAGTTCGGGCATTGGGTCACGAGAGTAAGGAAAATGGATGGTATAGCCGATTTGTCCATAGGAGACATGGAGCGGAGTGACGCAAAGGTCTCTGCCGAAATAGCTTCGGGTGGTAAGGTATTTGCGCCAGTCGAAACGCTCATTGAGAATGTTTCGACATAGACGGTAAAGATATTGTTCTATTGTCATACGGCTTGAAGTTCCAACTGTGAATAATATTGTCTGAATGCCTCATAAAGGTCAGCCATCATGACTTCGGCTTCCTCCATGTCTTTGACTATATCGGCAATGTGGTAAGGTGCGCCATTTTTGCCGTGACCGTCTGAGCCAATCCAAATGTACGCTTCCTCGTCAACATCAAAGTTCTCGTAATACTCATGGATATTGTCGATGAAGGCTTCCATATCATCGTCTTCAAGTTCCACGCTGAAATTGAAATCTTGACCATAGGAAGTATATTTGGCGAAGTTTACATCTGTCTTGCCATTTTGTGGCTCGGAGAAATCAACGCTCCATCCTAATATCTCGGCTATCTCCGTTATCTTTTGCTGTATCATATCGTTTGATTTTTAGCAGCCATAGGCAAGAAGCCTACGGCTGATGAATGGTTTAAACTTCTTCCCTGTCATACATGTCAGACAGAAACGACTGCAATCTCTCGTCGGGAATGTTTCCGATTGGGCAAGGCTTGAAGCTCTTGTCCTGCAATATCGGTATCTTGGGAAGGTTATGTCCGACATCCACGCTGATACTTTCCATTTCCTTGATGGAAGCATAGCCATATTCTGTATCGGCAAGACCGACAACGATAGAGAACAGCGTGAAGTCATTGCCTTCCGGCTGACCTTCCAATACATACCAACGGACTTTGCCGATGAAGAAGACGCATTGGCAAATGGCATCCTTCTTCTTGCCGTCCTGTGAATAAAGCGGATATTGCTTGAACTGCTCCGCCAACTGTGGTGTAATCAATCTGCTTGTCATAACTGCATTATTTATTGGGTGAATACTCTGATGAAGATGGATAGTAGAGCTGCTGCTCACGCAAGGCTTCAATGGCTGCATGTGCCAAAGTGCAAGCCCATTCATTGCGAAGGTCATAATAGCCCTTCTGATAGTTTATTGCCAACTGCTCCATGAAAGCCATCATCACCTTGAACTTCTCGTTTACAAGAAAGCGGTGGTCATTGGCAAACTCTGCACCCACCTTGGATGCGGAACACATCTTGCCGTTCACGAAGTGTGAAAACTCATTGGCAAACTCCTTGTCTCTTTCGTTAATCATATCGTTCATATCTGTTCGGATTAAATTGTGAAACTTCTTTTTCTTCCCTATTCTCGAAGCCTTTACGACTTCATCGAGGGAATTGATTTTACGTGCAATCAAGAGTTCGGGCATGGAGACAGACAAGACAAGGAATTGGATGATTATTTCATTGGAATACCCCAATCTTTGATTGGCGGAAGGCTGCTAAGGAAATAACCAGCCAATAGCAAGGCGATACTTGACGGTCTGGTGAGCTGAACTAAATTTGCTAAGGAAAAACAAGGGAGGATGAAGGGGTATGGGAGATGTGTAGTGACTAAAACTGGTAAGATTACCGCTTTTTGATAATAGAGAGATCTGTTAGAACCGGCATATACAGATGCTGCATTCCCGTTTTTTGTCATTTGTGTCACTTTTCGGGAATTGTATTTCTGAAAATATCCCTGTTCAATCTTCGCACTATGTTAAATAGTATTGAACAAGATGAAATATTGAACAAAAAGTTCGTTCGTTTAAGTTTTGTTCATTATCTTTGCAACGTTCAATCAAATTGAACACAACTGATATATTGAACAAATAACATAAAATGATGGCAAACAATATCATAATAAACCAAGCATTGGATGCTCTTAGAGCAAGCCTTCCGGTGGGGGATGTCGTGTCAACAACAGCCGTCAAAGTAAATTGTACCAATGAAAATGATGTCACTGTTAAGATAATGAATATAGATTTTGTGTGTCATGTAAGGGAAAACATAACCAAGGCCACATTAAATCCGACATTAGCGACTATGCAAACGATGAACAATGACAAGCAGCAAATCTTGCTTGTTACGCAATACGTCACGCCGCAGGTATCAACAGAATTGGCAAACAGAGGTATCAACTATCTGGACTGTGCAGGAAACTGCCTTGTCAGATATACAAAGGCAGGAAACTTGATTTTCCAAATATTTAATCAAGGAAGGAAAAATACAGAGTCCAAGGTGAAAACCTATCCCGTGTTTCAAGATGCAGGATTGAAGGTCGTGTTTTATCTGTTGCAAGATGCAGACAATATAAAGAAGCCTTATCGAGAGATAAAAGAGCAAATTGGTGTATCTTTGGGAAGCGTGAAAAACGTTTTGGATGAACTTGCAAGACGTGGTTTTGTTTGTGACACTAAAAACGGGCGCATAATAAAAGACAAAAAACAACTGCTTGACTTATGGGTTAGCAATTACAATGAAGTATTGAAACCCAAATTGCTGGTAGGCGCAATGGCATTTCGAACAGAAGCGAATAGAAATGAGTGGAAAAACATAGCATTGCCAAAGGGCATGTCATGGGGAGGAGAACCTGCCGCAAACTTGACGGATGGCTACTTACAACCAGGAATTTTCGACATATACACGGAAATACCTGCAGCACATCTTATACGAACAGGTGTCGTCAAGCAAGATGCAAATGGGGAAATTCATCTGTACAACAAATTTTGGAATTGGGAAACAGACAACAGAACTGTTCCTGCTATATTAATCTATGCAGACTTGATGGGTAGTGGCAATAGTCGCTGCTTGGAGGCTGCGCAACGCATGTTAAAGAATGAGCTTAAAGATTTCGAGTGAAAAGATAAACAATCCATTTCTTGTGGATTTGTTGGAGAAACTTACAGATAGCTTCCGTAGAATGGATCACGACTTCTTTATCATAGGAGCCACCGCTAGAGATATAGTCATGCAGCAGATGCTGAACACGTCATCACGTAGAAAGACAAGAGACTTGGATCTGGCTATAGCTGTTCCAAACTGGCAGGAATTTGACAAAATCAAAAATAGTTTGATTGCGGATGGTTTCGAGAAGGACAAGTCAAAACACCAACGTTTCTATTATGGTGACTATGAGATAGATGTTGTTCCATACGGATATGTCGCCAAGGAAGATGACAACATCTATTGGCCACCCGAAGAAACAATTGCCATGTCCGTAAAAGGGTTTGACGAAGTGCTTTCAGATGCTATAACGGTTAGTATTGATGACAGATTCACTGTAAAGATAGCTTCTTTGCATGGATTATTCTTGCTGAAGTTCAATGCTTGGATGGACAGACATCTAACCACAAACAAGGATGCAGAGGATATGTCGTTCATATTGGATAACTACCTTATGGCAAACTTGAGTCGAGAAACGTATATGGAAGTGTATGATTGGGAAGATTTTGACGAATATGTGGCTGGTGGCTATTGGCTGGCAAACGATTTGGCAAAGTTATTGAACCGAGACCAACTTGCATATTATGCAGACAAAATTGAAGAGGAATTGCAGTTGGAGGAGAGAAGCTATTTGATAAGCCAAACTCTCAATTCACAATCGGGTTTGAATTATGACCAAGTAAGGAGAACATGGCAAGTCATTTCAGAAGTGTTTCGCTCTGCTGCAGAAGAAAGGGATTTATAATGATAGATATAAAATATTGTAGTCAAAAAGGCTTATGTGATACAAACCAGGATTTTATCTTGTGCAAACAATTACAAGATGGGAGTTGCATCGCTATCCTTGCCGATGGTATGGGTGGCTTACAATATGGTGAGATCGCAGCTGCCACTGTTGCACAAAGTATTTATAAAATATTGGCAGAACATAATTCTGTGGATATAAGAGAGCTGTTAGCAAAGGCTTTTGAACAAGCAGACATTGCAGTTGCAGATAAATGCAAGGCTCTTTGTTGCAAAATGGGAGCAGCAGTTACCGTCTTATACATAAAAGATGATACTGCCAATTACGCATGGCAAGGAAATGTTCGTCTATATTACAAAAAAGAAAAAGGTATACATCAACTTACTGAAGACCACCAGAAGGAAGGTGATAATTGTACCTTTCTGACTCGTTGTGTGAATGGAAGAGGTTTCCGCAACCCTATATCCATTCAAGAAACAAAAATATCAGACATGGACTTGTTGTTTTTATGTACAGATGGATTTTATCAATCCAAGAATTGCATAGATTCTGTTATAGTAGAAAACAAATTGCCAAGTCGTATAGAATACTTGGAAGATGATGCATCCTGCATTCTCATACAGTTGCATAACCCTTGACAAGATAAGAGATATGGCAAAGAAGAAGCATAAAGGACATTACTGTAAGATTTGTGGTGAATACAAGCCGAACGAGTCATTTTCGAGGAAAGGTCATGTCCAACACATCTGTAAGGAGTGCATGGGTGAGATGAAGAAAAGCAACAAGAAGATTTTGGACTTGCCTTTCGGGGATAATGAGTTTGAGATCGTTGATGCCGATGAATATATCGATACTATTTTATATGGCAACAACGAAGAACGAGAAAACAAGACTTTCAAGAAACTCAGCCGTGAACAGAAAATGGTGTTGAAAGCGATAGTGCAAGATGAAGTTACGTTCTATTGGCAAGCCCATCGACAGATACCAGTAAATGACAAGTTAAAACAACTCAGAAGTTCTGTCAATACTGTAGTATATGAACAGTTGGACTTTGCCATAAAGGATGAAACGATGTTCAAAGCTTATATACAAGAGCAAGTCATCACTGTCATAAACAAGATATTGCGACAGGAGAAAGAACAAAATAACCAATAGCAGAAAGAGTCCATTCATCACGAACGGACTCTTTCTTTTGATAATCATTGTTTTGCAGATTACCGCTTATCGTATGAATGATAGTAAAACACATTTACTGTGCAAATAGTCTGACAGCCGTATGACGGTTGACTGCAACTGGTGAATACTTATCAATACCGCCCTTACTTTTTGATATTATCATGGACTTGTCAATGCCTCTTGCCACAAGCTGTTGCGTGATATAATCCGCTCTTGACTTGCTGAGAGGATTGTTGATGCCATCGTTTCCTGTGGCACTGTCGGCAGCACCAACAACGGAAATTTTGAGATGATAAGCCTTTGCTACACGAGCAAGCTCATCCAAGTTTACCATCTGTGAAACGTCAACCAACTGTGCGGTTCTAATCTTGAAAAAGAAGAATACTGGCGAACCGATGCACTTGGTTCCACCTGCCATTTCTGCAACGTATTTGTTCCAAGAAACAGAATCCGAAACGGAGAAACTATACTCCAGAGAGCGGCTTGTTTTTGGTTTTCCCATGCCATTCCAATCCTTGTGAGCCAATCTTGCACGGAGCGAGTTCAAACCGCTGTAATTATTTTTTGGGTATATGCGATACTCCGTACTATCCGCATAATATGTCAGGCGGTCGGCATAGGCTTTCAGCAATCCTTCAATCACCAAGATCTTTCTCATTTCAGCGATGGCATTGACATCCTCCGCATGAGCTTTGCTTAACTTTTGGTTGCGAGCCAACAAATCATTGGTGTAATCTGCCAGCCATTTGTTTTGGTTGATATAAGGAGCGGCATCTACAACCTTCTTCCAACCGACCTTTCCGATGTTGAAAGTCAGTCCGGCAGACAAGGTGAACAAATTGTCACAAAACTTATTGGATGCGCCCACGCCGTCATAGTCACGGAATGTGGTTGCACCACCCAATTCCATGTTGACCGCCAAACGCTTTGTTAAATGATATTGTCCAATCACACCATAGTTGATGACAAACGGACTCTTGCCGTTATCCTCGTTATGGATAATACCGCAACCAGCATACGGAATGAATCCCCATCTTTGTGTGGTGGCATGATCTTTGGCAAAACTGTTGGTCACATTCCAAAGAAAATCCGCATGAACCATCTTGTAATCACGGACATTCTTGCTGGCATCCTTGAACTGAAAACCTTGGAAACTAAATCGTCCACCAATCTCTGGCGTGAACCATTTTCCTGCCTCTATTGCCATGGAAGGTTTCATCCTGTCGAACAAGTTCCCTGTACCATGCGGCTTTCCTACAAAGGTAGATATGCCACCAGACATACAAACGAACCAGTTGGAAGACCATGCGGAGGGTACAGTCACCTCCTTGAGATATGTCGGCTCAATCTGTCGAAGCATATCCTCGTTTATGCCAGACGGTACCAAATCATCCGTGCCATCATCTATTGTCTCTGCATTGGCGTGTAATTGTCCGCATACGCACAATGCCATCATAAATATTGCTTTTCTAATCATAGATTTCAATTTGTCGATTATTTTTTCTATTAACGCTTTCTACTCTTGCTGCCTTTCGGTCGCATCATCCTGTTTGCCATCGCAAGGCAACGGTGCGCCCAACACCTGTCATCCTCGTCATCGTTGCGCCCCCATTTCATGTCATTGCTGCCACCGCCTCCGCCACCTTGCCCTTCGGCAAATGTCGTAGCTTGGTCGATGTAGCCAAGATACAACAATGTGGCACAATGCAGAACTTCGGCAGTGTGCTCGGCTATGGTTTCCAATGGCGAACCGTCAAATGCTACTTTGATTTCAGGTGGCAACGATGCCATTTTGGAACGGTAGTCAGTGACCATGCTTTCCAACATCGCTGTCTTGATAAGTGTGCCAGCACCAGTCTGAGCTTCACGTGAGAACTGCATGGCATCCTGTCGAAGCGTCTCTGTCCGCTCCTTGACAAACTCCATATCCTTGTTCAACTCGTCCAACTGCCGGTCAGCTACAGCGAGCTTGTCTTTCTTGTCTGCCAGTTTCTCATCAACGGAAGCCAACTCATTTTGCAATTTTTCCAACTTCTGCAACAAGATGGAACTATCTCCTTCCTTGTTGGCAATCTGCACCTTCAACTTGTCAATCTCCAACATCTTCTGATGTTTCTCTTCTTCCAGATGTTCTACCATAGAAGAAAGACCTTTCACACGACGTTCTGCCAGTGCTATTTCCACCCGAAGATCACTTACAGCCTTGTTAAGGTTGTCCAGTTCCTCTTCCTTTGAAGAACATTCCTCGGACAGGTGCTTGCGGTATTCCTCCGTAGGTCTGTGTCGTTGCCGAGTCTCCGTTTGGCTCGTTCCACGTACCAGTCCCCAAGGCTCATTGACCATCGCCAACTCGTCATGAAGTTTCGATGTACGTTGACTATATTCCCGATTGTTGGCACCTGCAAAGATTTCTTTGAAGGCAAACTTGCCGTCCTTGATTGGCAGAAGAACGCAATGGATGTGTGGTGAAGTCTCGTCCAAGTGTACATAGAAGGCAACGATGTTCTCCTCACCATACTTTCCTGCGACAAAATTATAAATGTCCGTCGCCCATTGCTCAATCTCAGGCATACGCTTGACGGCATAATTTTCCTTGTTGTCGCCTGGCTTGAAGACTACCTTTTGGTCACCGAAGGCAAGCTCACGCATCTTCCATTGCGAACCGCTGAAAATGAAGTCCGCCACCGTTCTGAAACGTGGCTCAGTCAATCCCTCATTCTTGTCCTTGATGCCACGAGCAGCCAAGTTCTCAGCCATCAGCTGTGGAATGGACTTGCTCTTGTCGATAGGTGCTATCTTGCCTCCCTTGAAAATCTGGAAGTTCAGATGCTGTCTGCCGAGGTCATAGTTACCCTTGGCAATGGCTACCTGCCAAGCCCGGTCGCTCCAGTTGCGTTGGTATTCACGGCTGAGAGCGGCGGCGCATCCCTTACGTCCCCTGACGTTCAAAACCTGCTTTGCTATTCTTTTCATATCTCTGATATGCTTATATGTGTCAGTAAAAACAGTGTCCCAGCTTGCTGTCTTAGCGGACACTCTCCAGAAGACTTTTAGGTCGTAGGGGTAATGAGTTACCACACTCCCTAAATTCGTGAACAGCGGGCAAGCCCGATGCGCTAAAAAAGGCAAGCCACGACGAGTGCGATATGCCAGTACCGAACCGTGAGGTCTTAAAAGGAGAATGTCCGTAAGGCAGCTATAATGGAACAGAATGAACTCTACTTATGTTTGTCCGCCTTGGCGGTTACAACTGGCTTGGCAGCTGTCTCAACTGTTGAGGTAGGACAGCAAGCCTTATAAGCGGAACACAGGGATTGGAAAAGGCTCATGTCTTCAGCTGTGTTCAATTTGACGGAAGCAGACTTTCCATGACTGGCGATGTCGGGCAGTTCCTTTATCAGAAGGAACAACTGGAGCCAGTCTCGATTGAGAACACGAGTGAAGAACTTGAAGATTGCGTTACGCAACTGAAGTTTGTTATGTTCTTCCTCATCTACAAGAGGCATACAATCCACAAGTCTGCCAATCATGCAAGTGGCAATATCATCAGATGAAAGTTGGTTGTCAGATGATGTAGAAGCAGAGTTGTTTTCTTGCGATAATGCTACTGCACCCTTTACAATCTGACCACAGACAACGGCAGTCTCTTCTGTGGTGGAAGTGCCATTGAACCAACTGTCCATTGTGAAACGGATGATTGGCTCCAGGATACTATTTCGCATTGTCGGAACGTTACCGTCTTTCATGCCAATCATCGTGATGACGGTGTATTTCGTTTCAAACTCCTTGCAGTGTATCAGCCCATGTTCCGTTAATTTTTCGAGGAACTGACGCACGGTGGCACGATGCCAATGCCAGTCCTCCGCAAGTTGAGTTTTGGTTGTAACAAACTGAAAATCTTTCAATTCGTCTGCCACTTCCTTGCTTACGGCTTTCGGCATGTAGTGTTCACAAGCCTTGTTCAGCAGATAGCAGAACGCTTCGTATTTGGAATACCGCTCGTTATGTCGGTCCTGGAGAGATGCCAGGAAGCCGACAGAGAGACTTACCTTTATATTTTCCTTTGGTATATGTTTCATTGAAAATGTCTTGTTGATGTTGTGAAATAATGATTCTCATTTTAGACTGAGTGTTGTAGAATGTGCCAAGTACCAAGTGGCATATTCCAAGAATGGACTAAAAGTAGAAGTTCACGATGTCCTCAGGACATTGCGCCAAGTGTCTGCCACTGTCAGGACATTGTGCCTTGAAGATGACCTTTGAGGACGGATAGTAGATGGATGCCACCAAGAGCAAGCCTACCATCATCCCCAATGTGTACAAATGGGGAGTGAACATGAACACCAATGAGGCTGTAAAAGCGATGGCACATGATTTTCTGTTGTCATGCAACCTATGCAGCAGATTGTCTGCATAGGAGAACTTGAACAGCAACAATGCCAACAGTGCCATTACATGAGCACCAATCTCGTTGGGCTGTACTTGATATGCCACGAAACTGAACACCAATATTGCCATCAGCAACAGCAATGTGTACAGTTTTCGAAAATTATGCGAAAACACCATGCGAAGATAAAATCTCTGCATCATCCGATTGTTCTTCCTGTAGCACATCGTTGACGCCAAGAGAAGAAACATAGGGAAGAAAAGAAAGATAATCTTGAATATCATAGATCAAATTGTAATGTAAAACGGTCAATAACCTTCGAATAGCTCCAACTCAATAATTCCATAGGTGACTTCCATGAAAAGTCGTTCGACATCCGTCATTGTCAAAGCATTTGATGCAAGGCGTTTCTTGAAACCAGCATCCTTTCTCATAAGAATCTTGGCACTTCGGTCAATGTCAAGCAGTGGAATATGCCACTCCTGCCCACGGACATAATCATTGTTGGAATGACAGGCTCGAAGAGTCATACACCGACAGCAGACGGTCTGCACCATGCCAAGCCGTGAAACGGCGGTGTCTTTCCAATGGAACGAACTGCCAACGTCTATCCATGTGTGGCATTTGTGGATGATGTCCACGATGTTCTGAAGCTGCACGTCGCTCATAAATGGAACGTAATGTCACATAAAACACATCAGCATGTCCGCCTTGTCACGCTTGTACTTGAAGAAGCCTGTCCTCGCTTGCAGTTCCATGTCGTGGCACAAGTCACCGTACATGAACTCCAAGGACTCATAGATTGTCACCATGACGGAGTGGACATTTCCATTGGCATCCGTACTGGCATTCATCTTGTACATCCGCCCGAAATTAGGGTTGGAGAAGGCACAGCAGAACTGTCCGAACTCTGTATGTACGGAAGTCACCTTGTGGTAAAGGATGACCAGTTCCATCTGGTCTTCCAAAAGGTTCATCACCTCTTCGAGGGAATAAGGCTTTTCCAACTTGAAGTCAAGCAGGACATAGCCGTCTTCATAGACTGGCTGTTCCATGCGCTTCTGGTTGATAAGCTCTGGCAACTGCAATGGTGCAAGTGCCAGGAAGTCGTTGAGAAATTTATGCAGCATAACTATTGTGTTTATAATGAAGAAATGTATAGCTTGATGAACATATCTGGTAACCCGTCTGTCATATTCTTGTCCATCTGCAAGGAACGGCTAAGACAGGCGATTGTGCCTAAAGCATCTATTGACAGTTGCACCAAATCCTTTCGCTGATTCTCTGAAAGCATCGCCATTCCGAAATCATCAATGGACAGGAATGGTTGCAGTATCATCCAAAAATAGGCAGTCCGTTGTTCGGCGGAAGTAACCTTTCCACTCTTAATATCAGCAACGCAAGTCTGCGCATTGGCGATGATTCTTCGATTGGTACGAACCGCCATATATGCCACAGCATCCCTTGCCGGTAAGTTTCCTTTCCTTGAAGATTGAGCAATCATCTTGCACACATCTTCTGTTCCACTTGTTATATGCGAAACCGACACGTCGCTCATCTCGTGTAGATGAGATAGAAATGTTCTGAACAGCCTATCCTCCGTTTTCAGAAAGGCGAGGAACTGTGATTGGTTGGCAATGCCTTCTTTCTTCACCTTCTCCAAGAAGAAATGATAGGTGGTCAAGATCCTTGTCTTGTCACCTTTATATAATGGTATGGTGTCCATACTCTCAAAAAACTTTGAAGCCACCAAGGAAAGGCTGTCCGTTTCCTTCTTACTTTTATAAGGGGAGGCGTTCATCTTCAACAGGAGCACATCCTTGAATGTCCTTCGTTTGGCGGTAGCTATGCGCATAAACTCGTCACGGATGGAGTCATGGACATTGGAAAATTCTTCCATCGGAAACGAATGTGCCTTTTTGATGGTGTCTCGCATCAGACAAGCAGAAACCGAGTCTTCTAAAGTACGCCATTTGGATATTTTGTTGGCAAGGTGTTCCATAGACAAATCCTTGTCTGATTTCATCCTTGAAAGGAACACCTTTTGCGCATCCAATGCCTCCCTTGCATCATGGAAAGATGATTCACTGGCATTTTTTGAACAGGATGCCAGCAAAAGAATGGCAAGTATGATGACAGACAACATGGACATATGTTTTCTACCATCAAAGTATGATATGTGAAAACTTGAAGTGCAAGATTGTTTGCATTTCACCCTCGATCGGCTTTTTGCCGCAGATATAATAATATTTATACTTTCCATTTCGGACTTTGTTTGAAATTTTCGGTGCGAATTTACAACTATTTATCGGGTATTCATTCAAACTAAATCAAACTTTATATTTTATTCTAATTCATACTTTATAGCATGATATGAAATGATAATATATCCAAGAAAGTGCAGTACATCAATCTTTAATTAACTATAATAATTATCAGAGTATGATTATACTTTGATGAAATATAAGTATCTTTGTCGGCAAATTACAAATCAGTGTATAATAGCTATGGCAAAAGTAGGTTACATATTTAACTCGGAGCAGTATGACACATTCACCTTTGAACGGGCATGGATGGAGAAGTACGGTTGCTGCCGTATTATAGAAGATAATGCAAGCCAAGAGAAGACACGCCCGGAATGGAAGCAGCTCATGGATTGTCTGGAACGAGGTGACGAACTGGTCATCTCGAAGTTCAGCAATGCACTGCGTGGCGTTCGGGAGTTGGCGATGTTCCTGGAGTTTTGCAGGGTGAAGGTGATAAGGGTCATTTCCATACAAGACAAGATCGACTCCAAGGGTGAGCTATTCCCAAGTACATCAATAGCCGATGTGCTTTTCATGTTCGGTTCGTTGTCAGAAGAGGTCGTTGCCTTGCGCAAGGCTACTGCCCATGTGGAATATATCAAGTCGGGTATTAAACCAGCCAAGAGTTCAACTCCAAAGAAAGGCATCGACCGTGAGAGGAACATCGTCAATATGTATAACAACAACTACACTATCGATGACATCTGGAAGGTCAGCGGCTTCAGGAGCCGCAGCTCGGTGTTCCGCATACTCAACAAGTATGGGGTGAAGCTGAACCGTGGAAAGTTCAGTGGGCCACTCGGCAAGAGAAAGCCAAAGGATGATATTGAAAATGAAATTGAGAACGAATAACGAAAAGAACAAGAAAGGATTGCTATGTCAAAATCAACGATAAAGAAGCTGCTCCAGTCAATGACGAAGGCAGAAATCATAGAAATGGTGCTTGAACTGTATTCCGCCCGAAAGGAAGCCAAGGAATACCTGGAGTTCTATGCCTGTCCTGATGAAAAAGGAAAACTCGAAGAATACAAGAGTATTATCCGTGAGGAGTTCTATCCTAAGAGAAGACGAGAACCACAGACACGCTTTTCCGTTTGCAGAAAGGCTGTGGCTGACTTCAAGAAGCTCAAGCCGTCCGCTGATGCCCTTGCGGAACTGATGGTGTCGTACATGGAATGGGCTACCCAGTTCACCTACGACTATGGTGACATGTGGGAACAATACTACGACTCCGTTGAAAACAACTTCGACAAGACTGTCAAGCACATTGCAGCCAACGGACTATGGGAGAAATACGACAAGCGACTTCAGCAATGCGTAAAATGGTCTGATGGAAACGGCTATGGCTTTGCAGATACCGTTTCAGATATGTATGAAGAAGGCAAGGCGATAGACCATGAGCTTGCCACAAAATATCCAACTACTAGAATGAGTGAGGCTGAAATAAAAAAGATGTTCGGCAAATGAATTGGCTACACTTTATAATAGCTTGTCTTTTACTTGCCAATGTAGTAACTTTCATCGCTTACGGCATTGACAAATATAAGGCTAAGAAAGGGAAATGGCGCATTTCGGAGGCGACACTCTTGCTAATGGCGTTTTGGGGTGGCAGTATAGGTGCATGGCTTGGGATGAAGGCTTTTCATCACAAGACCATGCACAAGAAGTTTTATATAGGGGTGCCGACAATCATCATACTGCAACTTGCGTTTGCAGTATGGCTTGCCTATAAGTGTCTTGCGGCATAGGCATACAATTTCCTTCCACAAAGCCATAGCTATCTGCGCACGAAAAAGCAGACAAGATGTTCTGACCTTGTGGAATAATATTATTGGCAGATAAGGCAAATCCTTATCTGTCTCTTCTGAAATCATTTCGCTTGTCTCCGTGAAAAAGACTTTTGAGCGTTCCGCCCAAAGCCTTGAACACGAAGAACACCACGAACAAAGATACGATGTCGTTCATAAGCTATAGTTTTCGTTTATTATACTTGTGTCTTGTACAGATTGATGATGTCCATCCCCATCGACTTGGCTTTTCGACAAGTGTAGAACGTGCCGCCCTTGGGCTTGCCATCGAAGAAAGCAATCAGTCCGCACGAATGAGAAAGCATATAATCATTTCGTCTGAGCAAGCATCCATTGAAATAGTGCTTACTCAACAGGATAGCATCGTCCGCCTTGTCAAGAATATCCCAATAGCGGTCTTGCTCCCTTGCGCTCCACCTCTCGTTCTGACCGTCATAGGGAATGACGGCAATAAGTTTCAGATTGGGAAGTTTCACTTTCAATGAAATCACCTCCTCGGCAGCCAACATATCGAAGCCGAGTGCCATGCCACAATAGAAATTTGTGATACCCATAGCATAGAGCAGCCTTATCTTGCCACTCAGTTTCTTCCTTATCTCGTCCTTGCAGTCTTCCGCTATCATGCGATGTCCCGAAAAAGCCACGGAATTGGTTTTGATGTACTTTGTCTTATCCATATCACTTTGCATATTTATAGTGTGTACGTCCCAAGAAAAGACCTCCCAACACGTTTCCGCCAAACATTTCCAACTGATTGGCAAAAATGGCATAGCTTGCGCCGGTCGTTACCACATCATCAAAAACATAGATGTCCTTGCCTTTGAAGTAGGCTTCATCAAACTCAATCACTTGTGTCTTAGTGATGCTCTTTTCCTTGTCATGGCGGTGCTCGTGTACTGCCAAGCGGTCGCCTGAAACGGATATGTGCGAATAGCCGTTGATGATGCCGCAAAGCTCGCTCACACGATTACAGAAAGCCATGTATCGACTCTCGTTCTTGGCTTGGGTGCTGGCTGGCACACATACAAACACGATGTCCTTTATCTTCTCACCACAAACTTTGATAAGATGCGCTGCGGTCATTTGCGCCACCTTCTCAAAAGCATTATCCCTTGCATCCTTGAACGCCCAAATCAGTTGGCGTGCAGCCACTGCGTCCTCGCCCACATTGCGAACCCTCACAGGGAAATACTTCAAGAAGAAATCCATCCTCTTGCTCAGCTGTCTCTTGATGCTGTCGTCTATCATTCTTGCCATAGTCGGAAAAATTATTTGTGTTAAACTCAATTTTTATTTTCCCTATTTTCGGAAGCCTTTCGGCTTGCCCAAGGGATATTTTTCCGCCACACAAAGGAGTTGAAAGGCAAAAAGACAAATCGGAAGCGAAAAATACGCTCTATATGCAAGGCACATAGAGGAAGATTTTTTGAAAAGCATCCATGATGCCCAATTTGGCATTTGCCACGCAACTGGTACTTTTGCGGAAAATATCCGAAGCGGCAAAGACGATGGATGAAAAATGAAATGGCTATAGCAGGTACAGAATAAGACTTACAACAAGAAAAGGGTGGGTGTGGAACTGCGCCATCGGTGCAATTCCGCAAGGGAGGGACGAAGTGCTATAAAGAGAGAACGGCTTGCCGATTATAACTGAAGGACGGAACAAAGATGCGGCAGGAGTAATTGGGAAACTCTCTTGGCATCCATGCCGAGTGTGTTTCCGCTCCAGCCTTCATGCCATGTGGCTTATTGCAGTAGCGACAGTTGGTCGCCACAGTCAAGGAGCCTTTTGGCATGAAATCTTTGTGACGGCTATAAAAGGGAAAACCATGGATTATAAAAGGAAGACGAGAAGCGAATATAAAAGATATGGGTGGGAGTGAAACTGCGCAACAGCCAGACAAGCTACTCAACGAAAAGGGTGGCATTGGTAGACAGCATGTAAGTGACGGTTGCGTCACGGATTCCGTTAGCCAATGCCATTCTGTTCGTGCTTGTCCTTCGGCAAATGGTCATTCTTCATCTTTCGGGATCTTACTCCCGATAAATGAAGAATGTCGCTTTGACGAACTGTTGGTGCGGTTTCGCAGATGAGTGGGACGAAGTAATAAAAATGGAAAGACGACCTGGCGTTTATAAAAGAGAATGGAACAAAGATGCGGCAGGAGTAATAGGAAAACTCTCTTGGCATCCATGCCGGGTGTGTTTCCGCTCCAACCTTCATACCATGTGGCTTATTGCAGTAGCGACAGTTGGTCGCCACAGTCAAGGAGCCTTTTGGCATGAAATCTTTGTGACGGCTATAAAAGGGAAAACCATGGATTATAAAAGGAAGACGAGAAGCGAATATAAAAGATATGGGTGGGAGTGAAACTGCGCAACAGCCAGACAAGCTACTCAACGAAAAGGGTGGCATTGGTAGACAGCATGTAAGTGACGGTTGCGTCACGGATTCCGTTAGCCAATGCCATTCTGTTCGTGCTTGTCCTTCGGCAAATGGTCATTCTTCATCTTTCGGGATCTTACTCCCGATAAATGAAGAATGTCGCTTTGACGAACTGTTGGTGCGGTTTCGCAGATGGGTGGGGAAAAGTAATAAAAAGGAAAGACTGCTTGACGCTTATAATAGCAGTACACAAATGCGGTTATAAGAGTAAACTTGCTAATAGTGGCTATAAAAGTAAACCTGGTTGTATGAGCAAAACAAAAGCGACCGAAGCCGCTTTGTTTATTGGAGAGAATGAAGAAATCCTATTTCTTGCCTTTCTTGGTAGGCTTTTCAGGCTCTGCCGCTGGAGCTTCTTCCTTGTCTGGTGTAGGATAGAACTTGTTTGCGATGAAGACGATGCGGTTGTGCTTGGTGCCTTGCTGATCAACCCATTCATCTGGCTTGAAGTAGCCCTCGACGGTGAGCATGGTTCCCTTCTGCAGCTTGTCAAAAGAGTCAACATGCTCGTTCTTGCGCCATGCCTCCATGTTCATGAAAGCTGATACTCTGTTGGTTTCCTCACCATTCTTCTCCTGACGGCTGACTGCCAATGAGAAACGTGCTACTGAAGCGTTGGTGAACTGACGGATTTCTGCGTTGTTGCCTACGAATCCTGTTACTACGAAAGAGTTCTCGATCTTTTTCATATTGAATTACTTTTTGAAGTGAAACTTAATTTTTACATGCAATTCAAAAGCAGGGATGTGGCACATGAGGGCAGCACCATGAAAATCGACTATAATACTCGTTTTCTGTTGGCGGTGAGGAGAAAAAGGAAGATTATCGGCTATTTTATTGGTCACAGCGAAGCGACCGCACAAGACGGATTCCATCTGTCGAAGCATCACGCTACCTTTGCATAGGAAAAATAGTGGCTTCAAAAAAATCGGTAATTCAGAAAAGACGTAAGAACACCGTAACAGCATCGTATGGCTCAATCATTTGCAGTAACCTTCACCAATGCAAAGCACGTTTCCATGGCGTGTGCCGTCATAAACAATGGTAAACCAACAGGCAATATACCTTTCCGCATGGAGAGTGTCGTATGAGCATATTGACCAAGACAAGCCGAAGGAGAAGCTGCTTCGAAGGCTACTCTTATTTGTAGAGGAAGGTAAGCAAGAGCAACTAACTACAATCGCAATGCTGCAAACAAGATCCATCCTCAGACAAAAGGCTTCGTTGTACGAAAAGCTCCAAGAAAGGCGTAGTCGCAGATTCTATCTCATACAAAGAGGCAGGTCGCCATTTGGCGAATACAACCATCAAAGCATAGCCATATAAAAGTTTATCGGCAAACGATGAAGGGAGTTTGCCGTTTCATACAAAAGGGCTTTTACTGGCGGAAAGAAAAAAAGATGCCTGGCGAGTATAACCTTCACCAAGCATCCTTTTCGTCAGTCATAGACAAGAACGTCATCACGTCTTTCTACAATTTCCTTGCCATTGCGCAATTTCACTACGATGTCCTCACCATAGTCTGCAACCACGAAACCTTCTGTGCGTCCTCTGTAGGGTATCAGCAGTGTGCAACTGCAACCGATAATGTCGGTCAATTCTTCGTATTCAAACATAGCTCTATAAAGTTTGTAAGTTCTCCGAATAATAAATCACCTTGCACTCCTCAACCTCGGCAGGTAGTCCAAAGGCAGGATAGTGCGAGAATGACACGTTTCCGTCTTGACTGAGTGGAGAAACAATCTCCACTTGCCATTTCTGCATGAAGCCATCAATCATCTTGATGTCCTCATCACTCAATCCCGTAGGGTCGCCATTGATGATATAGCATAATGCCCATGTGGGGATTTTCTCTATCGTCTCAAATCTTTCCATCAGTCAAACGTGAACTTGTTTATATAAAAATAGGTGTCTACGTTCTCATACTCATAGCCGTTGATGAAGTCCACCATTTCATCATCGGTTCTGTCGCCTTGCGAGATACCCATCTTCTCACACCACTTGGCAATAGCATCTTGGCAAGTGTCAAAGATGTCCTCACAAGCATCCTCGAAAGGCTCACCCGAAGAACTCACACAGCATTCCTCTGGGAAGAAGCCTTGCTCGTCATGGACATAGAAAATGTCGCATCCACATTCTATCTCACGATAACTGACGGAAAGTTCTCCACCAAGAACTTTCTTCATTTCATCAAAGAACTCCTCACAGGCAGACCATGCACTTTCGGTGTCAAAGGACAACAAGCAGATGTCCTCGTCTGCCTCAAACTCTGCCCAATAGATATATCCTCTTACCGATATGCCCATCTTCTCATAGTCGATGCCATAGTGTTCCGCCAACTTGTAGAGATGTACGTTCTTGGTGTTCACCTCCATTGTTTGGAGCGTGTTCCAAAGGTCGGCTACCGCCTTGCGTTCGCCCATCACCTTGTACTGAGTGTCACAAATGTTTGCCATAAATCTTCATTTTTTATTCCCTAATTTTGCATCTGCAATTTCGTGATTGATTAAAATTTTGTTGCCTCAAAAGGTGTCTGTGCTTTTCCTGCAAGGTTCTCTGCTAAAATACAACCTGCAAGGTGGAGATTTTAGCAAGAGACCATAGGCACTGACCTTGAAAGGAATATGGGTACAGACATTACCTTTGCAACCAAATTTATCAAAGCCCAGAAATGGTGATGAAGATTCAGGTAACGGAGTAACAATTAGAAAAGTTGAGATATGAGGATAAAAAGAGACAAGAACGACTTGAAATAAGCGATTACAAGTGGAAAGTAACAGAAATCATACAAGAGTTCTTACTGGCGGAAAGAAAGAGAGCGACAACCCAATACTGCACATGGCACGATTGGGCTATCGCTCCGCAATTCGTTCAGTTCATCCAATCCATTAGTATATATATCCTAAGATGAATGAATTTATATTTGTGTATTGGCTTTGGTTGGCAGCCATAGACAAGTAACACATCTTTTTTCTTTCCGCCAGTAAAAATGGTTCTTGAAGTAAAAGTAACAGGGAAAATGGTTGTTGGGTAGCAAAATTTGTTGCACAAGATTTGTTTTTCATTTTGTTGGTTCTTTCTTGTCACCCAATAAAATGATGCTTACGTTTGTGCTTTCGTGTACCTACTGACAATCAAGTAGGTAACAAATAAAAATTGTGGTCTTTCTATGTACAACGCTGATACAACGACAAAGCCCCACGCTGATGCATATATAGAACTCCCACACTATCACAAACATTATGATAATGCAAGCGTAATATTATACTACACCCTTGGGGCGTTTCCGTTGCTTTGTTTTTGACAATCAGATGAGTTTGCGAAGTTCTTCTACAGTCAAAACCAAAGCGTCCAGTAACGCCTTATGTATATATGCCCTCAGCCTCCACGTCACATACGACATGCAACTTCAGCGTGAGGACAATGCAAAAATATAAAATACTTCTGTAACTTCCAAATATTTTCGCATATTTCTTTATCTTTGTGGATAAATTCTTTCATTTTTACGATTTTAGACTAAAGATATTGACTTTTCACCCTTACAAACCAATTTTCACGAAAAACATATTATTTAGACCTCACCAGCACAACAACATCTTAACAATATTGTAACACCTGTTTAAATCACCTGTAACATCGTACTCGTACCTTTGCACCCAGAAAAGCAAGGGGAGAAATGTATCTAGCTATGTTGAGACAAGCCCCTATATAATAAGGTATATAAACAATAGTAAAATATATGGGTACAATTTATTTATGTATTGTGATCTTCCTGCTCTGTCTAGCAGTGTTCGATCTCTTCGTAGGAGTCAGCAACGATGCTGTCAACTTCCTGCAATCTGCCATCGGAGCTAAGGTGGCTAAGTTTCGCACGGTGCTGATTATCGCATCTTGCGGTGTGGTTCTCGGAGCCATCATGTCATCGGGAATGATGGATATCGCCCGCCATGGTATCATGAGTCCTGACCACTTTACATTCGAAGAGGTAATGACGCTCTTCCTGGCGGTCATGGTGACTGACATTATCATTCTGGATGTGTTCAATACCTTAGGTATGCCGACATCTACTACCGTCTCTCTGGTATTCGAGTTGCTGGGTGGTGCTTTCATCCTCGCTACACTGAAGATGTATGGCGACGATAGCCTCAACTATGGCGTATTGCTCAACAGCAACAAGGCGTTGGAGGTAATTATGGGTATCTTCTCATCTGTCATCATCGCCTTCGTGTTTGGTGCCTTTGTGATGTGGCTTTCCCGTATCATTTTCACCTTCAACTACCGCAAGCACAGCCGCTACAGCATCGCCATCTTCGGCGGTATCGCCTTTACAGCCCTCTCTTACTTCATCTTCATGAAGGGTTTGGGCAAGAGTCCTTACCTGCCTGCTGAGGTGCGCGATTACATCGACCAGAATCTCGGTTTTCTCATCTGCATCACCTTCGTGGTGTCTGCTGTTGTGATGGAATTCCTGCACCTCTGCCGTGTCAACATCTTCAAGTTTACAGTGCTGATGGGTACTTTCGCCCTGGCTATGGCTTTCGCTGGTAACGACCTGGTAAACTTCATCGGTGTGCCTCTGGCTGGTCTCTCTTCTTATCAGGACTATATGGCAAATGCCAATGGGGCAGCGCCAGACCAGTTTATGATGACTTCATTGATGGAGAGCGCCAAGACCACTCCTGGCTTCCTGCTTGCTGCCGGTGCCGTGATGATTATCGCCATGGCGACATCCAAGAAAGCACAGAACGTAATCAAGACTTCTGTTGACTTGAGCCGTCAGGATGAGGGCGATGAGATGTTCGGCAGTTCTTCTGCAGCCCGCGTGATTGTACGCAACTGCCAGGCTACAGATTCATGGTTGAAGCAGTTTATGCCAAAGGCACTGATGAACTGGATTAACAGCCGTTTCGACAAGAATGATGTTGAACTCGAGGAGAGTGCTGCTTTCGACGTGGTTCGTGCAGCCGTTAACCTGGTACTTGCTTCTATGCTAATCACCATCGGTACCAACCTCAAGTTGCCTCTCTCTACCACCTACGTTACCTTCATGGTGGCTATGGGTTCTTCACTTGCTGATAGAGCATGGAGCCGCGAGAGTGCCGTATTCCGTGTAACAGGTGTATTGAGTGTTATCGGTGGTTGGTTCATCACAGCCGGTGTATCTTTCGCAGCCTGTGCCATTGTTTGTATCATCATGCACTTTGGTGGTGTGGGCATCCAGGCTTGCTTCATGGGTTTGGTTATCTACCTGCTCATCCGCAGCAACATCCAGTATAACAAGAAGGCTAAGGAAGAGGGCAAGAGCAGTACCTTCCAGCTGATGATGCGTTCACGCGACCCGGAGATTGTATGGGATTTGCTTCGCCGTCAGGTTTCACGCACCCAGTCTTACGTCTGCCACTTCGCCCTGAACGAGTTCAACCAGATTATGGATGGTCTTGCCAACGAGAATACCCGCGACCTTCGTCATGCCAACAAGAATCTGAAGAAGGAGCAGGATATGCTGAAGAAGTTCCGCCGTCAGGAGATGCTCGGTTTGAAGAAATCGCCTATCGAGATTGCCATCGAGCGCAACACCTGGTTCCATCTGGGTGCCAACAGCAACCAGCAGTTTATCTACTCTCTGCGCCGTATGCTCGACCCAATCAAGGAACATGTTGACAACAACTTCAATCCGCTTCCTGCTGAATACATCAAGGAGTTTGCTCCTGTACGCCAGAAGATCAACGACCTGATGCGCATGAGCTGCGAACTGATTGAAACTGGCAGATATGACAGCTATCGCGAGATACTTGCCGAGGCAGATGCCTGCAAAGACGAGCTTTCAGTTCTCCGCAAGAAGCATATCGACCGCATCCAGCACATGACAGACAATACGCTGATGCAGATTTCTCTGGTTTATCTCAACGTACTGCAGGAGAGTCAGGAATTCCTGAGTGTGATGAGGCATCAGTTAAGAGCTGCAAAGAAGTTTATGGAAAAGTAAATTTTCTCTGACATCTTGTCATGAAACTACTTTTTGGTATATCTGTTGCTTGTTGACAGATGACAGCGGATAACAAGAGTGTTATTTCGCTATCACAATATAATCTGAAAAGGTTAGTTTCTCATAGGTTAAGATTGTTAGGTTTAGTTTTTAGAAAAAAGTTTTAGGTTTTTAGTTAGATAAGGGCTCCAAGTGCTAGTGATTAGTATTTGGAGCCATTTTTTTGCCCAAATATTTGGCTATTAAGAAGAAATGTTGTAATTTTGCAGCCGATTTCTGAAAAGAATCATCATATTCAATAACCCGAGTGCTTGGTAAACCTCGTAAAAAACAAGAAAATGGACAAGAAAAAAACTCAAGTGAGCGTGCTGTTTATGCTTTTCAGCATCCTCTTCTGCGTTTGCCTGATTGCAGCAAACGTACTCGAAACAAAGCAAATCGCCTTCGGGCCAATTTCCCTTACCGGTGGACTCATCGTATTCCCTGTAAGCTACATTATCAACGATGTGATATGTGAAGTATGGGGCTATCAGAAAGCGCGTCTGTTGATCTGGACCGGCTTTGCGATGAACTTCTTCTTCGTGGCACTGGGTGCTATCTGCGATGTAATTCCAGCAGCGCCTTATTGGACCAACGATGCCGGTTTTCATGCCATCTTCGGTCTGGCACCCCGCATTGCAGCAGCCTCTTTCGTAGCCTTCATCATCGGTTCGTTTGCCAATGCTTATGTAATGAGCGTGATGAAAATCCGCGATGGCGGCAAGCATTTCTCTGCCCGTGCCATCCTCAGTACCATTGCAGGTGAGAGTTGCGACAGTCTTATCTTCTTCCCACTTGCCCTGGGCGGTGTGGTGCCTGCATCAGAATTGCCTTGGCTCATGCTCTGGCAGGTGATACTGAAGACAGCCTACGAGATTGTGGTATTGCCTCTGACCATCCGTGTAGTGAAATACGTGAAGAAGCATGAAGGTGAAGATGCATACGACAATAACATCTCCTACAATGTATTCAAGATCTTCAGCCTCGGCTAAAAGACATCAGTAAATATAAAACATTAAAACATTACCAAGCGTGGATAGAAAAGAAGACGGTCTTCAGGCATTAGGTGCCAAGACTACATATAGAATGGATTATGCGCCAGAGGTGCTCGAAACTTTCGTGAACAAGCATCCTGGCAATGATTACTGGGTACGTTTCAACTGCCCTGAGTTTACATCGCTCTGCCCTATTACGGGACAGCCAGATTTCGCAGAGATTCGCATCAGCTATATTCCTGACGTAAAGATGGTAGAGAGCAAGAGTCTGAAACTTTATCTCTTCAGTTTCCGCAACCATGGCGATTTCCATGAAGACTGCGTAAACATCATCATGAAGGATCTCATCAAACTGATGGACCCTAAATATATAGAGGTAACAGGCATCTTTACTCCTCGTGGCGGCATCAGCATCTGGCCGTATGCCAACTATGGCAAGCCAGGCACCAAATACGAGAAACTGGCAGAGCAGAGATTCGCTACTCACGAATAAAAAAAACAAGAAACCTCGGAAGATTGGCAGATTGCTTTTCTTCCGAGGTTTTTTATTGTTTATTGCTGATGAAATTATGGGAACTGAGGATAATCCTCGAAGCGAGGCTTGCGCTTCTCAAGGAACGCCTTGCCACCTTCCTGAGCCTCATCCATCGTATAATAGAGCATCGTGGCATCGCCAGCCAACTCCTGAATACCAGCCTGACCATCCAGTTCGGCATTCAAGCCAGCCTTGATCATACGGAGTGCCAGAGGCGAACGCTCCATCATGATTTCAGCCCACTCTACACAGGTATCTTCCAACTTTTCGAGAGGCACCACCTTGTTCACCATTCCCATCTCTTCAGCCTCCTTGGCAGAATACTGCTTGCAGAGGAACCAAATTTCGCGAGCCTTCTTCTGACCCACCATTCTTGCCAGATAAGAAGAACCGAAACCGGCATCGAAGCTTCCTACCTTAGGACCAGTCTGTCCGAAGATGGCATTCTCTGAAGCGATGGTCAGGTCGCACATCACATGAAGCACATGTCCGCCACCGATGGCATAACCATTCACCATAGCGATGACCGGCTTTGGCAGACGGCGAATCTGCATCTGTACATCGAGCACATTCAGGCGAGGTACACCGTCATTACCTACATAACCGCCTCGGCCCTTCACATGCATGTCACCTCCTGCACAGAACGCCTTATCGCCGGCACCCGTCAGAATGACCACACGGATATCCAAACAGTCGCGGCAATAGTTGAATGCCTGTGCCATCTCCCAAGTGGTCAACGGCGTGAAGGCATTACGGTAGCGCTCACGGTTGATGGTAATCTTAGCGATATGATTATACTCCTCGAAGATGATTTCCTTGAAATCAAAACTTTCTATCTTTTTCCATTCTCTCATTTTACTTTGAACTTTATGATTACTATTTATCTTATTCTTTTGAAAGAACTATCAGGCAAGTTCCTTACAGGTCCTCTATCAGCACTTCTGGATAGCTTCCAGCATCTCGTTATCTACATCCATATCGGTGAAAACCTCCAGGAGCATCGGGCGCTCGCTCTCGGCATGAATCAATTGGCTGATGCCCTGTTCCATCTCTTCCATCGTATGAGCTGCGAGATATTTTACCTCATTCTGACTACAGATTCCTTCAGCCGTTACATGATGCTTTGCCATTATCATTTCTTCACGAGCCTGACTCTCCTTTAATCCCTGAAACTTGCCAAAGATGGCACCGCCACCATTATTGAGCACGATGATACGGAGCTTGCCGTTCAGATTTCTATTCCAGAGCGCATTCTGGTCATAGAAGAAACTCAGGTCGCCGAGAACGCAGTATACATGCTTATCAGACTTGTTCTTGCACATCGAGAAACCTACAGCCGTAGAAAGAGAACCTTCTATGCCGTTCACACCACGATTGCAGTAAACATGGCGGTCGGCATACAGATTCATCAATCGGATGGCAGAACTGTTGCCCGAGAAGACGCTGCTCATCATACCTGGAAGGAATGTATCGAATTTGCGGTCATAGATACCATCGTCCTGAGTATCTTTACCGCCTAAGGTGAACGCTTTGAAATTCTGAGGCTCAACCTTCTGAAGCTGGCTGAAGAATTCCTTTACGGTAGCCAGACTGCTGAACTCAGGCTTGAAGTTCTCTTTGCGTTCATAGCTTTTAGCCAACGCATCCATCCACAATTTGCGATAATCCTCCCAGTGGTTGTGCCAGCCAAAATTATCCAACCATGACATAGCATCACTGTTTGGCAAATCCATCACTTTAGTAAGATGCATGAACGTATCTTCGATATCAGCCTCTTGCGAGATTCTTATCTGCTCAACTCCTTTAAGCGAACGCAGATAAGATTTCAGCTTCTTGCTTACAATATGTCCACCTATATAAACCACCAGGTCAGGACGGAATCTTTCATCGTCCTTTATTTCATCCAGCAAATTCTCGAAAGCGCCATACAAGGTGGTTTTATTCCAATCTTCTCCCAGTTCTTCCTGAACCTTATATAGATAAGGTGGCATTGCCAGAGATTCCCATAATATAGGCATCCGGTCAATATAAGCCAACAAGTCTACATATTTTTCGGTATTGTCCAACTGGCCTATTACCACCAATGGACGTTTGGCTTTTAACACACATTCAAAAGGGGTCCCATCAAATGTGTCAATATTTGCCCTGCAGTAAGCAACCTCTATCTTGCGCTCTACGGGCAAAATTTCTTTCGTAAACGAATAGAAAGGCTCAGAGATAGGTACATTGATGTGTACAGGTCCCTTTACCCGTCCCATGCTTTTCAACAGCGCTTCGTTGACCAGCCGGTTGCAATACCAATGCATCTCTTCCTGCTGCTCACCTGCGAACACTTCTGGCAGAGATACCGCTTTTCTTACCATCTGCCCCAAAGCATCAGGCTGAGGAAGCGTCTGACCATCCAGCTGGTTGATCCACTGTGCCGGTCTGTCGGCAGAAATCACTATGAGCGGGATTTGCTGATAATAAGCCTCAGCTACTGCCGGATAAAGATTGAGCAATGCAGAACCCGAAGTCACACACACTACAACAGGCTGATAACCTTCAGCCATAGAAAGTCCAAGAGCTTGGAAGCCGGCGCTACGTTCGTCGGTTACAGGATAGCAAGTGATGTCTTCACACTCGTTGAGATTATGAACTATGGCTGCATTTCTGCTGCCCGGACACACTACAGCATGGCGAACACCATGCGCTACCAGTAAACTTGTCAAAATATTGACGTTTTCTTTATTGCTATACATTTCACCTTATTTTTCAGGTTATTTTTATGTTTTCAGATTCTTGAAGACCCTTTGTCTTTTAGCATTATAAAATCAGAATGAATCCCTATCATTTTCTCTGCAAGACCTTTACAGGACCGACAGGATGGTCTGCATCTTAGCTTCAGTTTCCTTCCACTCCTTCTCCATCTCGCTTTCCTTCAGCAATCCGCCTCCGGCATAGAGTTCGCAGGAACCATCATCCAGGATGTTCATGCAGCGCAGGGAAACATAGAGATGCGTCTTTCCTTTCGGCGAAATCGGTCCCACAAAACCACTGTAGTATTTGCGCGACTGATGTTCATGCTGCAAGATAAACCGGCGAGCTTCATCCTTCGGTATTCCGCAGACGGCAGGCGTAGGATATAAGGCATCGAGCACATCGCCCAAACGCCCCGTATCATGCAGACGGAAAGCGATGTCGGTACGGAGATGATAGAGATTGGCAGCCATCGTGGTATAAGGTCCCTTCTTCTGATATTCATCCGAAAAGGCCTTGATGCAATCCTCGATATAATCGGTTACATACTGCTGTTCCTCTCTGTTCTTCTCCGACCATTCTATCCCTTCTACCGGATAATCGGCTATGGTCTTGGAAGGTTCAGCCTTTTGGGTGCCTGCCAGCGACATGGTTGCCATCTGATTCTGTTCACCTTTGAGCAGAATTTCAGGTGTAGCCATCAGCCATAAACCCGATTGGGGTGTATAAACCAAGGCTACAAAAAGACGGGGATACATCCGGCAGGTCTTCAGAAACAGAGCCTTTAAAGAGTCTGCATCCTGCACAACTGAAGCATTGGCTGTATTCTGCACATCTGAAGTCTTGCCGGCATCTTGCGCTGCTGAAGTATGGACTGATTCTAAAGGCTGCCGATTGCTCTGAATACGCAGTTTTCTTGCCAGAACAATCTTGCTGAATTTACCTTCAGAGAGCTGCCGGTGAAAGCATTCAAACTCCCTTGTATAGGCTTCAAAATTACGTCCCGACGTAGATTCTGCTACGTCACGACGTAAATCCTGCAGCGTCACGACGTAGGAAGTGCCGCATCGCGATGCATTTTCAGCCCCCTCGGCAGAAATCAGTTTGCTTTCATCCGGATGCATCAACACCACGGGACATTCGCTGGATGGCGCGAAAGGAGCTATCACGAAACCTTCCTTGCCATTCAGTTCTGCCACAGAAGAGAGTACCTCAGGTTCGCCCTCATGCTGAGCCACATAGATAGCATGGTGCAGATAAGGCAGACGATAATACGCAAAAGCTATCATACCTTTGTTTCTGCCCCCTTTTTCTGATTATCTTTCTTTGGGGTGAACACATAGTTGGTTACCTGTACGGTACAGATTACCTCACCAGCCGTATTCTTGATATCCACCTGCCAGGTATGCAAGGTTCTGCCCTTGTGCACAATCTTGGCAAAGGCAGTAACCGTATCGCCCTCGCTGACCGCCTGGACATGAGTACCGCTCACGTTGATGCCCACGGCAATCTGTCCCGGACAGAGCGCCAGGGAACCAATACCCGCCACATTCTCGGCAAGAGCCAGAGAAGCACCTCCACTCAAGAAACCGAAAGGTTGGCGATTACGCTCATCTACCTTCATCGTTGCCTGAAGCGTATCAGGCTCAGGGGTAGAAATGAAATGCATTCCGAGCGTCTTGGATAATCCATCAGTCTTGCTGATTCTTTTTACTAATTCATCTATGTTCATCTTATTATCTCCTATTTTTCGTATTTTGTTATTGATTCAGAGCTATTCGTTTTCTCTTCGCTCCAAAGTATGTTTCTGATAAATTCAACGCAAAGGTAAGACTTTCTTCAGAGAAAACAAAATTTATCGCACTTTTTATTTGATGAAGGGCAAACTTTACATACCTTTTCCTTTCTTTAATAATAAAAAACATAAAAAACGGCATATAGTTCAGATTTATTTTGTATTTTTGCACCAAAAATAAGAAAATAAAAGATATATCTGAATAGAATATGAACATTTTAGAGCTTAGCGAACAGGAAATCGTTCGCAGACAGAGTCTTCAGACATTGCGCGAGATGGGCATCGACCCATACCCAGCAGCAGAGTTTCCAACCAATGCATTCAGCACTGATATCAAAGCTGAATTCAAGGACGAGGACGAGCCACGCCAGGTTGTTATCGCCGGACGTATGATGGGTCGCCGCGTGATGGGTAAAGCCAGCTTTGCTGAGTTGCAGGACTCAAAGGGAAGAATCCAGGTTTATATCGCCCGCGACGAGATTTGTCCAGACGAGAACAAGGACCTTTATAATACTGTATTCAAGAAACTCCTCGATATCGGTGACTTTATCGGTGTAAAGGGTTTTGTATTCCGTACACAGACTGGCGAGATTTCTGTTCACGCCAAGGAATTGTGCCTGCTCTCTAAGAGCTTGAAGCCACTCCCTATCGTGAAGTACAAGGATGGCGTGGCTTACGACAAGTTCGATGATCCAGAGTTGCGTTACCGCCAGCGCTACGTTGACCTCATCGTTAATGATGGCGTAAAGGATACTTTCCTGCAGCGTGCTACCGTACTCCGCACACTCCGCAGCGTACTCGACAACGCAGGTTATACTGAGGTAGAGACTCCTACCCTTCAGAGCATTGCCGGTGGTGCTTCTGCCCGCCCATTCATCACCCACTTCAATGCACTCGATCAGGATATGTACATGCGTATCGCTACCGAGCTCTACCTGAAGCGCCTCATCGTAGGTGGTTTCGAGGGTGTTTATGAAATCGGCAAGAACTTCCGCAACGAGGGTATGGACCGCAACCACAACCCTGAGTTTACCTGTATGGAGCTTTATGTTCAGTACAAGGACTACAACTGGATGATGGCTTTCACAGAGAAGTTGCTCGAAACGATCTGTATCGCCGTAAACGGCAAGCCAGAGCGCGAGATTGATGGCAACATCATCAGCTTCAAGGCTCCATATCGCCGTCTGCCTATCCTCGATGCCATCAAGGAGAAGACCGGTTTCGACTGCAACGGCAAGACCGAGGAAGAGATCCGCGCATTCTGCAAGGAAAAGGGCATGGACGTAGATGAGACCATGGGTAAGGGTAAGTTGATTGATGAGCTCTTCGGTGAGTTCTGCGAGGGAACCTTCCTCCAGCCAACCTTCATCACCGACTATCCTGTAGAGATGTCTCCATTGACCAAGATGCACCGTTCTAAGCCAGGCTTGACCGAGCGTTTCGAGTTGATGGTAAATGGTAAGGAGCTTGCCAATGCATACTCTGAGCTCAACGACCCAATTGACCAGGAAGAGCGTTTCATCGACCAGATGAAGCTTGCCGACAAGGGTGATGATGAGGCGATGATCATCGATCAGGACTTCCTCCGTGCCCTCCAGTACGGTATGCCTCCAACATCAGGTATCGGTATCGGTATCGACCGCTTGGTCATGTTGATGACAGGCAAGACCTTCATCCAGGAGGTATTGTTCTTCCCACAGATGAAGCCAGAGAAGAAGATGCCACAGAGCACCATCAAGGAATGGGAAGAGATTGGCGTGCCAGAGGATTGGGCATACGTGCTCCGCAAGGCAGGCTTCAACCTCATCTCTGATATCCGTGAAGAAAAAGCACAAGGCTTGCAGCAGAAGATTGGAGAAATCAACAAGAAGTACAAGCTCGGCTACGAGAAGCCTTCTGTTGACGACATCCAGGGCTGGATTAATGCAGCAAATGCTTAATTGATAATGCATAATTAATAATGTATAATTAATAAAGAGCTCCGGCTTTTTATTGGTTATACATTATATCTACAAACAAAGGCGAAAGCCTCATTATTAATTATTAATTATTAATTATAAATTCATTCGAAGTGTTCAACTGCGGTAAAATAGCGATAATTGGCGGCGGTAGCTGGGCTACGGCAATAGCCAAGATTGTGGTGGGTCACACTCATCACATAGGCTGGTATATGCGTCGCGATGACCGCATCGAGGACTTCAAGCGCATGGGGCACAACCCTGCCTATCTGATGTCGGCACGATTCAATGTAGATGAGATTTTCTTCTCTTCCGACATCAACAAGATAGTGCAGAATTACGATACACTCGTGTTCGTCACCCCGTCGCCTTATCTGAAGAATCATCTCAAGAAGCTCAAGACGCGACTCAGCGACAAGTTCATCATCACAGCCATCAAAGGTATTGTGCCTGATGAAAACCTCGTTTGCTCAGAGTATTTCCATCAGGTTTACGATGTGCCTTACGAGAACCTCGCCTGCATCGGAGGTCCTTCTCATGCCGAGGAGGTGGCACTGGAGCGACTGAGCTATCTCACCGTGGGCTGTAGCGATACCGAAAAGGCGCGTGCCTTCGCCAACGATTGTCTGGCGAGTGAATTCATCAAGACCAAGACTTCGAGCGATGTCATCGGTATCGAATACTCTTCGGTTCTGAAGAACGTATACGCCATCGCAGCAGGTATCTGTGGCGGTCTGAAGTATGGTGACAACTTCCAGGCGGTACTCATGTCAAATGCCGTTCAGGAGATGCATCGCTTCCTGACAGCCGTCCACCCTATCGACCGAAGCATGTACGACTCAGTTTATCTGGGCGACTTGCTCGTAACAGGTTACAGCAATTTTTCCCGCAACCGCACCTTCGGAACCATGATAGGCAAGGGCTACAGCGTGAAGAGTGCACAGATAGAGATGGAGATGATTGCAGAAGGATATTTCGGCACCAAGTGTATGAAGGAAATCAATCGCCACATGCACGTCAACATGCCGATTCTCGATGCTGTATATAATATATTGTACGAGCGCATCAGTCCGCAAATCGAAATCAAACTCTTGACCGACTCGTTCAGATAGGCACATCCTATCCTTCGGTTTCGGCAGAAGAGTTTGTCTTCAAGTAGTAACATTAACACATTCATTTAGATATTAAAAGAAAAATGAAAAGTATCAGCTTAAACATTACAAAAGCTGCATCATTCCTTGCAGAAGGTGCAGTAAAGGCTTACGAGCCTAAGGTTAAGGCCGCTCAGGAAGCTCTTGAGAACGGCACTTGTGAAGGTAACGATTTCTTGGGATGGTTACATTTGCCATCTTCTATCACTCCTGAGTTCCTCGATGAGATTCAGGCTGTTGCCAACACTTTGCGCGAAAAGTGTGAGGTCGTAGTTGTTGCAGGTATCGGTGGTAGCTACCTCGGTGCTCGCGCCGTTATTGAAGGCCTCGGCAACTCTTTCGCTTGGCTCGTAAACGACAAGAAGAACCCTACTATCCTCTTCGCAGGTAACAATATCGGTGAGGACTACCTCTTCGAGTTGACTTCTTTCTTGAAGGACAAGAAGTTTGGTGTCATCAATATCTCTAAGTCTGGTACCACTACTGAGACTGCTCTTGCTTTCCGTCTCTTGAAGAAGCAGTGCGAGGATCAGCGCGGTAAGGAAGAGGCTAAGGAGGTTATCGTAGCTGTTACCGACGCCAAGAAGGGTGCTGCACGTACTTGTGCTGATAAGGAGGGCTACAAGAGCTTCATCATCCCTGACAATGTAGGTGGCCGTTTCTCAGTTTTGACTCCAGTAGGTTTGTTGCCTATCGCAGTAGCTGGTTTCGATGTAAAGCAGCTCGTTGCCGGTGCTGCTGATATGGAGAAGGCTTGCGGCAAGGACGTAGCTTTCGAGGAGAATCCTGCTGCTATCTATGCAGCTACACGTCAGGCTCTCTATACACAGGCTGGCAAGAAGATTGAGATTGTATGCAACTTCCAGCCTAAACTTCACTACTTCGCTGAGTGGTGGAAGCAGCTCTATGGTGAGAGCGAGGGTAAGGACCAGAAGGGTATCTTCCCAGCAGCTTGCGACTTCACTACCGACCTTCACTCTATGGGTCAGTGGATTCAGCAGGGCGAGCGTTCTATCTTCGAGACTGTTATCAGCGTAGAGACTCCTAACGAGAAGTTGCTCTTCCCTCACGATGATGAGAACCTCGACGGTTTGAACTTCCTCGAGGGCAAGCGTGTTGACGAGGTGAACAAGATGGCAGAGCTCGGTACACGTCTGGCTCACGTTGACGGTGGTGTTCCTAACATCCTGGTTAACGTACCAGAGTTGAACGCTTACTACCTCGGTCAGCTGATCTACTTCTTCGAGAAGGCTTGCGGTATCAGCGGTCTCTTGGAAGAGGTGAACCCATTCAACCAGCCTGGTGTTGAGGCATACAAGAAGAATATGTTCGCATTGCTCAACAAGCCAGGTTATGAGGCAGAGAGCAAAGCTATCCAGAAGCGCTTGAAGAATGAGTAAAGCTAAATGTTAAGTGTTAAGTGGTAAATGTTAAATTAGGGCTAGCGCCATTAATACTGGGCAAAGAAATTGCTCCGTTAGACAACTTAACATTTAACATTAAACACTTAACATTAAAACACAAAGGTTGATGAAGGAAATTATTTTTAAATATATGAAAGAACACGGCTTTGGGGAATTCAACCCTAAAGCCGTGCTTTTTGATATGGACGGCGTGCTGTACAACAGTATGCCAAATCATGCTGTGGCATGGCAGGAATCGATGAAACAGTTTGATATCCACATGACAGCAGCCGATGCTTATGCCACCGAAGGAGCCCGAGGCATTGACACCATCCAGATGATGGTGAAGAAGCAGAAGGGCATCGACATCACGCTGGACGAAGCACAGAAAATGTATGATGTGAAAACCGAAATATTCCACTCGATGCCTACTGCCGAAATATTTCCTGGCGTAAAGGAAATCATGCAGAAGATTAAAGATGCCGGCATGCAGGTAGGAGTGGTAACAGGAAGCGGACAGCGCCCGCTCATCATGCGACTGCTCAACGACTTCGGCGATTTTCTGGATGAAGCACATATCGTAACCGCCTATGATGTAAAGCGCGGCAAACCAAATCCTGACCCATATCTCATGGGATTGCAGAAGGCAGGAAACCTGAACCCCTGGGAAGGCATCGTGGTAGAGAATGCTCCTTTGGGCGTCCGTGCCGGCGTGGCAGCCAACATTTTTACGGTAGCAATCAACAGCGGTCCGCTACCAGATGAAGAATTATCCAATAAGGGTTGCAATCTACTCTATCACCAGATGACTGAATTCTGTGATGACTTTGAAAACCTGATTGCTAAGGCTTAATCCGGTTCACCCACAGATATTCTGACTTATTCAATAAAAAGACATCATTAAAAACATATAATGACATGAATAGAAAAGTAGCTTTAATTACAGGTATTACAGGCCAGGATGGTTCATACTTGGCTGAATTATTGTTGGAAAAAGGGTATGATGTTCACGGAACTATCCGCCGATCATCTACCGACTACCGCGAAAGAATTGCCCATTTGGAGGGTACACCTAATTTCCATCTTCACTATGCTGACCTCGGTGACTCTATGAGTATCATCCAGGTGATGAACAAGGTGAAACCTACTGAGGTATATAATCTGGCAGCTCAGAGCCACGTACAGGTGAGCTTCGACTCCCCTGAGTTTACAGCAGATGTAGATGCTACCGGTGTGCTCCGTATCCTGGAGGCTATCCGCCAATGCGGTCTGGAGAAGACCTGCCGCATGTATCAGGCTTCAACATCTGAGCTCTACGGTAAGGTAGAAGAGGTTCCTCAGAACGAGAACACTCCATTCCACCCTTATTCTCCATACGCTGTTGCCAAGCAGTATGGTTTCTGGATTGTCAAGGAGTATCGTGAGGCTTATGATATGTTCTGCTGCTCTGGTATCCTCTTCAATCATGAAAGTGAGCGCCGTGGTGAGACTTTCGTAACCCGCAAGATTACTTTGGCTGCAGCCCGCATCAAGCAGGGCAAGCAAGACAAGCTCTATCTCGGTAACTTGGATTCGCTCCGCGACTGGGGTTATGCCAAGGATTATGTAGAGTGTATGTGGCTGATTCTCCAGGCTGAGAAACCAGAGGACTTTGTGATTGCAACCGGTAAGCAGCACTCTGTTCGTGAGTTCGCCCAGCTGGCGTTCCACTATGTAGGAATTGAACTGAAATGGGAAGGCAAGGATGAGAACGAGAAGGGTATCTGCGTTGAGGGTCCTGAGGAACTCATCGGCAAGACACTCGTTGAGGTTTCTCCTGATTTCTACCGTCCTACCGACGTGGTGAACCTTTGGGGTGACCCAACAAAGGCAAAGGCTAAGCTCAACTGGAATCCTAACACCACCTCTTTCGAGGATCTCGTAAAGATTATGGTAGAGAGCGATATGGCGAAGGTTGCTGCCGAGGATGCCGGTCAGAAGGTTCGCTGCAATCTTGCAGAATATCTTGAGAAGGGTATTGTTAAGTAATAGTTTATAGTTAACAGTTGATAGATAGTTTATAGCAATAATCAATGTTATCAAAAGATAGTAAGATTTATATAGCAGGACACCACGGACTCGTGGGTTCTGCTATCTGGAATAACCTCAAGAAGAGAGGTTATAACAACCTGGTAGGTCGTTCTCACAAAGAACTCGACTTGACCGACCAGTATGCAGTAGAGAAGTTCTTTGACGAGGAAAAGCCTGATGCAGTAGTATTGGCTGCTGCCTTTGTGGGCGGTATCATGGCGAATTCATTGTATCGTGCAGACTTCATCATGCAGAACATGAAGATGCAATGCAACGTAATCAGCAACGCTTATTCTCATGGCGTGAAGAAGCTCCTCTTCCTGGGCTCTACCTGCATCTATCCTAAGAATGCACCGCAGCCTATGAGCGAAGATGTGCTCCTTACTTCTCCGCTGGAATATACCAACGAGGAATATGCCATCGCCAAGATTGCCGGACTGAAGATGTGCGAAAGCTACAACCTTCAGTATGGTACCAACTATATCGCTGTGATGCCAACCAACCTCTATGGCCCTAACGATAACTTCCATCTGGAGAACAGCCACGTAATGCCTGCGATGATGCGCAAGATTTATCTTGCCAAACTCATCCACGATGGCGACTGGCACAGCATCGAGGTGGATATGAATAAGCGCCCTATCAACCCTACTGATAAGCTCCGCGAAATCATCGGCGAGGGTAACGTAGACGGCAGCAACTCTCACGAGCGCATTCTGAAGGCGCTGGAGTTCTACGGCATCTACGACAACAAGGTAGTGCTTTGGGGAACAGGCAAACCATTGCGTGAATTCCTCTGGAGCGAGGATATGGCAGATGCCAGCGTTCACGTGCTCCTGAATGTAGATTTCAAGGACATCATCGGCATCGAGAAGTACAGTTCTGTATTCTATGGTGCCAAGGTAGATGGTGCTGTGGATAGAAACAACTCTGAGGGCCGTGGTGGCGCTATCCCTTCTCTCGGTGAAATTCGCAACTGTCACATCAACGTGGGTACCGGCAAGGAGCTCACCATCCGTGAACTTTCTGAGCTTGTAGTAAAGGCAGTAGGTTTCGAAGGCGAGGTAGAGTTTGACGCCAGCAAGCCAGATGGAACCATGCGCAAGCTCATCTCTGTAGATAAGCTCCACAGCCTCGGCTGGACGCATAAGGTAGAGATTGAGGATGGTGTGAAGAAACTCTTCGACTGGTATCAGGAGAGTCTGAAAGACTAATAAAGAATATCGACTATGGATACAGAACAACTTTCTATGACCAAGAAAACCCTTGTGGGAGTACAGTTCCTGTTTGTGGCTTTCGGTGCAACGGTTCTGGTGCCTCTTCTGATAGGCATCGATCCGGCGACGGCTCTCTTCACCGCTGGTGTAGGAACCTTTCTTTTTCACTTCATCACCAAGGGTAAGGTGCCTATTTTCCTGGGCAGTTCCTTTGCCTTTATCGCCCCTATCATCGCTGCAACCAAGCAATGGGGACTGCCGGGAACAATCGCCGGACTAACCAGCGTTTCTCTGGTGTATTTCGTCATGAGCGCCCTAGTGAAATGGCAGGGCAAGAAACTGCTGGACAGGATTTTTCCTCCGGTAGTCATCGGTCCCGCCATCATCCTCATCGGTCTCTCCCTTTCGGGCAGCGCTGTGGATATGGCAAAGACCAACTGGATTCTCGCCTTTGTATCGCTCATCACCGCTATCCTGGTGCTTACCTTCTGCAAGGGTTTGATGAAGCTGGTTCCTATCATTTCGGGGGTTATCGTGGGCTATGTCATCGCCATCTGCATGGGCGAGGTAGATTTCTCGGGCGTGGCAGCGGCATCATGGTTCTCCTGTCCTGTATCCTTCGATACCATCACCCATTTCTCCTGGGCTCCATTCCTCTATATGTTGCCCGTGGCGATAGCTCCGGTGCTGGAGCATATCGGCGATGTATATGTGGTGAGTGCCGTAGCCAAGAAGGATTTCGTGGCAGATCCGGGATTGCATCGCACGATGTTGGGCGATGGACTGGCATGTCTCTGTTCAGCCTTTCTGGGCGGACCTCCTGAGACCACTTATTCAGAGGTAACAGGTGCGATGTCTATCACCAAGGTAACGAGTCCTGCCGTGATTCGCATATCCGCAGCCACCGCCATCTGTTTCTCCATCGTGGGCAAGTTGAGTGCTTTGTTGCAGAGCATTCCTCAGGCGGTTTTAGGTGGCATCATGCTGCTGCTTTTTGGAACCATCGCAAGTGTGGGCATTCAGAATCTGATGCAGAACAAGGTAGACATGAATGAAACCCGCAATGTCATCATCATCTCTGTGATGCTGACGATGGGCTTGGGTGGCGCCGTTCTCTCATCCGGTTCCTTCGCCATTTCCGGCATCGGTCTTTCCGCCGTCATCGGCGTAGTTCTCAACCTCGTTCTTCCTAAGACGAAGAAGAAAGAGGCATAAATAAGGAAAAAGCTTTGAAAACGAGATTGTTTTCAAAGCTTTTTCTTTTTTTCTTGCATCATTCGGAGTAAGCGGATGAATTAGAACAAAAAAAGAGGTAAAACAAGGAATTTACCCTACTAAAACAGTTCTTTCAACTAAGAAAAGAAACATTTATACTTAGATAAAATCTCCGTTCATAGACGTTGAATGTCCGTTCAAAGACGTTGAACCGCCGTTCAAAGACGCTGAACCGCCGTTCAACGTCTATGAACGGAGATTTCAATAAGGTTAAAGAACATTTTATCCTATAATCAACCAAGACTTTTCCTAGGATTAACACAAAATTAATGCAGGAAGAAGGAAGAAAGAAGGTAAGAGAGATGAAGAAAAGACGTTGTTTCTATCTCGAACTAAACCGATTGTACAAGAAAAGCGTGCAAGCTACATCTCTGTCGCCTGCACGCATCCTCTTTTATTTAATCGCGCTATGATATTATAATCGCTTTTTACTATCTCGCCCCGAATCTTGCGCTTGGCAATGAGGCGGCGAAGTAATAGTTCTGGTCGTTATTCTTATCCAGGAAATTCACCTGCTTCATGCCGAAGAATGGCAGACCTTGTGGGAAGAGACGGACAAAATCGGTTACACCTCCTGAGAGAGCAGGACTGCCTGCCTGATAATCGAAATTCCAACTCTTGTCGAATGCCAATGGAGCACCCTGGGCTACATTATCTATCTCGCAATTGATGTTCATCTTCTCGCTCTGCTTGAAACTCTTGAAGAGAGGGTTGAGCTGACCAGCCACGCTGCTCTTGATATCGGTATCAAACCAGATGCCGAGCTCTGCATCCTTCGACATCTGCGCTACGCCTGTCTCTGTAGATGCAAAGTAGTAGTTTGGTGTAAGACGACTGTGCTCCATATCAGCACCATCCTTCTTTGGCTGCTTCAGTCCGAAACGGGAATCGTAGATGAGATTGTTCACGAAGACTGGCTTCGCTGCCTTCTCTACCCAGACAGAACCACCCTTTTTGTTTTTAGAACGGCGCCAGCCGCAGTTGACTATGGTGTTGTTATAGACGGTCATCTCAGAGAGAGGGATTACCTCGCTATTGCCGGCATTAGAAAGCTTGAAGGCGTTGGTGCAGGCGTTGTAGATGATGTTGTTGGCTACATCGAGCTTGCAACCTGCCTTTACGTTGATGGCCTCACCACCATCGGCTGCATTTCCGCTATCGGCAAAGATATTGTTTATAATCACGCCGTTACCACCTGTAAAGTAAGTCTGGTCGTTGTAGTTGTCATGGAAGAAACTGTTTGCCATCACAAACTTGCCGTTTACATTACAGAAGTGAAAGGCTGGCACACCGCCATCGATGGTGGTCTTGAAAAGCTTGTTCTGGAAAGAAGCTGAACTCTCGGTAGGAGTAGCACCGGCATAGGCCACATCCACGTGGTTGAGCACCACCTCCTCAGAATTATATCCGCAGATGATGCCGCCCCAATCGGCTGGTTTCTTGGTATCAGAAGTGATGGTAACTGGCTTCTCGGCGGTTCCCAGACAATAGAGATTGCCCAATACCACGATTTCTACCGGTACCTGAACCTCTGATTTGCAGGTAACAGTTACGCCCGGCTCGATGTAGAGCGATGTTCCTACAGGAATCTCCACGCTCTCGCTGAGGGTAGTATCCTTGCTCCAAACCAGAGAGCCTTTAGGATATTCTGCCACCTTCGTTGTGATGACATCCTTAGAACCCTGGTTCTCATTGCCATCACTTCCATTACCGCCATTATTCACGTAATCGTATGGATTGATATTATCGTTCTCGCAAGATGTGGAGAACATTGCAGCTGCTGCCATCAACAGCAAAGCAGCAAAAGTACTTATCTTTTTCATTTCTTACCTTTTTTCTTTTTTAACTTTAATATAAAGACTTGGGGACCAGCGATGGAATCGCTGGGAACGGGGGCGCAAAGGGGGGAAGGCTCTTTTTACCTTTTAAAGTTTGTATCTTACTCCCAGAAGGAAAGTTCTGCCATACTGATAAGTTCCCACGATGGTCTTATCGCTCTTCTGACCCTCATATTCCAGGTTGCTCTTGTTCACGGTCTTCAAGTATCTCTCACGCTTGGCATCGAGCAGATTGTTTGCCTTGAAGAAGATGGAGATGCCGTTCTTGAATTGCTTCTCGGCACTCAAGTCGAGACCGAACATCGCCTTGTCCCACTGGTCGGCATCCTTGAAGGGAGAAACCAGGGCGAGCTTGGTGCCCGTAAAGGAAGAGGCCAGCTGCGCATTCCAGCCATGCTCCGTATCCTTATATAATAAGGAGATGTTGGCGGTATGAGGAGCCTGGTTAACCAGCGGACGGGTCTGGGTTACACCCGTCTTATACTCGGCACTACCCTCCTGGTACTCACGCTTCGAGGTGGTGATTTCAGAATGGGTGTAAGTATAATTCGCCTTTACTCCGAAGTGGCGGATGTACTTGATTACGTCGATTTCGAAGCCCATGTTCTTGGCATTACCCAGGTTGTCAGGCATGTAGTAGGCATCGGTTCCGGCACCAATCTTGCCATCCGATGTTACGAACACCTGCTCTATAGGGTCTTTCAGATACTTATAGAATACGCCGGCAAGAATCTGTTCGGTCTTGCTTGGGAACCACTCCCAGCGCAGGTCGATGTTGTCGATGCGGGCACGCTTCAGGTTTGGATTACCTTTTTCCTGATACTCCTCGCCCTGAATCTGATAAGGCACTATCTCGTAGAAGCCCGGACGGTTGATGGAGCGATAGTAAGAGAGACGCACGTTCATCTTCTTGGTTGGCGTCCACTTGATGGATGCCGATGGCAGATAATCCCAGTAGCTCTGCTCGCCCACCTGTCCCATGTTGCGGAAGTGCTGGAGCATGGTGTAAATCTGGTTGGTATGCTCGGCACGGAAACCGGCATTCAGCTCGCCCACCTCGCTCTTCAGGGTTACCATGGCGTAGGCGCCGCCGATGTGCTCCTTGGAATCGTAGTTGAGCTGCGAAGCCTGAGAATAAGGAGTCTTGCAAACCCAATCGATGTGAGCAAACTGGTCTATTCCGTTGCCATCCAATCGCTGCGAGATGTCGGCAGGATTGAAGATGTAAGAATAATATCTGTTGCTGCGCTCCTTTCTGCGATACTGTGCGCCCGCCTTCCAGAGAGCCTCCACAGAGTTGGCGAAATGGGTATCGTAAGAGAGGTTGATGTAACCCGCCCAGTCGGTATCCTTGTTGTGCTGGAATCGGCGTTCGGCACTCTTAGGCAGGGTCTTGGTGATGTTCTTGTCGCCTTCCCAGATGGAACCCGAAACGGCATCGCCGCCATTCTCGGCAGTTCTGCTCACGGTATTCGTCAGGGTAACGTAAGTTCTATCCGGATCTTCCTCCTTAGCCTGCGAGAACACGCCCGACCAATCTACGGTAAAATCCTTGGTAAGATGATGCGTACCCTTCAGATTGGTGGCGAAGATGCTCTGGGTGGTTGAAAGAGAGCGCACCTCATCGTCCTGGGTATAGCTGTCGGCTCCGATGTATTCGGTGTTGACGCTGTTATTGTATCTGATGCCCTTGGAATTGGTGCGCACATACATGTTGTACCATTCCAGCTTGTGGCCAGGCAGGGTTAAATCTATCTTGGCATGAGCACCCGTGGTAAGGTCGTGGATGCTGTAGTAGCGATGCTGCAGATTGGAAATGTACATGGCCTGCTCGCCCGAAGCCATCTTTACGGAATTGTAGGTGCGCTCGGTGCCACGGAAAACATTCTGCACGCTTCCGGCAAGCATCACACCCAGGCGGTCGTTCCAGAAGCGGTTGCCGATGCTCAGGCCTCCGATGAAGTTAGGAGCAGGAAGAGAATGGCTCTTCAACTGAACAGGACCGTTCTTGAAATCGCTCATCTGTGCCTTGTATTCAGAGCCGAAAGCCTCGTAAGGAGATTTCTTTGTATAATCAGAGCGATTGCTGGTAAGATAATCTCTGCCATCCTTCCAGAAATAATCACTCGCTCCGATGGCTGCATTTGCCTGAATCTGGAAACGGGATGGGGCATCCTTCATCACCATATCAACCACGCCACCGGCAGCATCGCCTTCCATATCAGCAGTCAGAGACTTGGAAACCACGAGGCGGTCCATCAGATCTGAAGGAAAGATATTCAAAGGGATGTAACGGTTTTTATCATCCGGACTAGGAATCTTCACGCCGTTCACCAGGGTGTAGTTGTAGCGCTTGTCCATGCCTCGGAGGATGGCGTAGGAAGCCTCGCCCGAAGCATCACGCTCCATGGTTACACCCGATACACGCTGCAGAACGCTCGCCACGTTGACGTCAGGCGAAAGTTGGATGCTCTGCTGGCTCATCACGTTGAGCACGTTGCCGGCATTCTTCACGGTTTCTATGGCGCTGCGGTCGCTACGGTATTCACGATGACCGGTAACCACCACTTCGCCCAACTGCTTCAAGTCTTCATCCATCGGAATATCCACCTTGTCTTTCTTAGCCACATCCACTACCATCTCCCTAGTCTTGTACGACATGTAGGAAACGATGATGGTCACCTTGCCCTTATCAGGCAATTCATGCAGGGTGAAAGTACCATCAAGTCCGGTGGTGGTACTCACGTTGGGCAGCTCCTTTACTCGGATTACGGTTCCGATGAGGGGCTCGCCCGTTTTGTTATCCTTGACTATACCATCCAGCGTGTGTGCCTGGATGGTGGTAGTCGCTACGGCAAGAAGCGCCGCACTCAGTAAAAATCTTTTCATCTATATCGCTATTGAATTCTTCATTCGTTTCTTTTCGCAAAAAAGCTTCTTTTACCTTTAATATAAAAGCTTGGAGACCAGCGATGGAATCGCTGGGAACGGGGGGACAAAGGGGTTAAAGCTCTTTTTACTTTTTTACCTTTTTACTTTTTTACCTTTAGAACCGTGTGGATGATTTTTCCATCTTTGTCAATCATCGACATTCTCAGCTGCTTCTTATCTGCTGTAAATACAGAGAAACCATCGGCAGGACTGCAGAACACGGTGCCATCGATAGGCTTCACAGAGCGAGCCAGAGATGAAGAGGAATTGACTACGTAGTCGATGTTATCGCCCTTCTTCTGGATGTGCTGGAAGTTGTGGATGTGACCGCAGGCATAAATCGCCACATTATTATATTTATGGAGGATAGGAAGAAGGCGCTTCTGCATGTCGAGTCGCTCATTCTCCTTCTTCGTGGTGTAGGCGTAGATAGGATGATGGCCTACCACGATGACCCAGTCTTCCTTGGCATTCTTCAGGGTTTCGTCGAGCCATGAAAGCTGAGCCTCAGCATCCTGCTTGCAGGCATCAGGATAGATTTCTGAATTCTTGCGGTAAGAATCGATAAGAGGTGTAGTATCGAGGAAGACGATGCGCACGGTGGTTCCTTTGTGGTCGAACACCTTGGTGTAATATTTGGCTGACATCATCCAGCGGCGGCTCACCTTGCCGTAGTCCATAAAAGCCTGGGTATTACCACGATACTCATGGTTACCGCAAACCGGGAACCAGTTGAGCATCAGGTCGGGATGAGAATAAACCCATTCGTAATTGGTAAGCCACAAAGGGTCTTGCGTGGAAGCCACGCCATTAAAATGATGGATGTCGCCCACGGCAAGTACACATTCAGGATCTACCGTGCCCGCCATTTCGCCCATCAGTTCTGCGATAGGCTTCTGGTCGTAGTAGCCGTTGCGACCCATATCATTGGTCATGTAGAGGGTGATTTCGCCCTTCAGTTTCTGCCATTCGGCTGCATTCGCCTTCCAGTTAGGATTCTGCGGAATCGCGGTTGCTGCACTCTGAGAACAAGTGGTTAATGCTGCGTTTTGCGCCTGAGCAGTCAAGCCTCCGCCCAACAATAAAGCCGAAGCCAAAACTACAGTAGCCATTCTACCTTTTATCATAGCAAAGCCATTCATGTTGCTCTGCTTACCCAAAACTTTCTTTTCCATTTTTTCTTTATCTGACTATAATACTTTTATTAAAGATTTCCCCTTTCGGGGTAATACCTGTTAAATTTCGGGTGCAAAGGTAGGGGTATTATGTGTCAATGAGGTTACAAGGATTTTAATTAGCAGATAAAAGATACTACAATCTTATTACGGGAGTTTCCCCCGATGCTTTTAGGGAAAATCATACATCAGATTATGGTTTTCCCCTTGTTGTTTTCAGCTATTCTCTCTATCTTTGCACCATCAAAAAGTTGATAGCGGCACCAAGTAGCCTCTTCAATTAAAATAAATGCAGTAATAACCCTTTAAAGAGAAGATAGTTATGAAAAGAATGATTATGACATTGGTAGCAGTATGGATGATGATTACATCTATGAATGCTCAGAGACTGACAAATATTCAGGCAGAAGCCCGTTTTATCACAGATAAGATGGTGGTGGAACTGGGATTGAGCAGCGCCCAGCGCAACAGCATCCTGAACATCAATCTCAATTATCTCAATGGCATCCGCAGCTATCGCGACATCGATGCCTACGGCTGGCATTATCGCAACAAGCAGCTCAAGCGCATGATGACCGCCAGACAATGGAAGAGATTCAAGAACTCATACTATTTCTATCGCCCTATCGGCTGGCAGAATCATGTGTATGTTCACCATATTTACACCAAGTATCCAAAGCATAACTGGGGACACGACAAGCGCCGCCCTCGCCCTGAGTGCAGCTACGGAAGACCAGGATGGCCAGGCGGAACCCATGTAACCTATGGACCTGGAAAGCCGGACAAGCATCACAAGCATCACAAGCACGACAAGAAGTGGAAGCACGACAAGAAGAAGAAGTGGAAGCACGATAGAGATTGGGATGATGATGACGATGATGATGATTGAGATAATGACTGGGATGATGACTAAGATTAAGACAAACATTCGATGATAAAACAGAAGAAATCCAAGCTAGAGATGATTCTCCGGCTTGGATTTCTCGTTAAATAAAAACTAACTATGCCGACTAACTAATAACTAATCATTAATTACTAACAAAACGTCTTCCACAATCTGCTCATCGAGCAGGCGATTATCCGAAAGCAACTGCTGCACATCATATCTATCGTAGAGACCCTTTCTGATGCCGCCCACCATCACCTTCATTTCTGAAGTGCCATAGTAAGAGGCGATACGCTCTCCGAATCCGCCATCCTTCGAACCATCCTCCAGGGTTACCACCAACTGATGGTTTGCCTTCAGGCTATCCAGCACTTCGGCATCCACCTCATTCAGATAACGGGGATTGATGAGCGTAGCATCGATGCCCTTATCAGCCAACAGGCGGACTACATTCTCGCCCTTCTGATAGAACGAACCGGCGGCGATGACTGCCACCTTCTCGCCCTGATGCATCACCTTGTACTTTGCCTCGTAGCCATACTCAGCATCAACGGCTTCTGACGTATGAACCACGCCATTACTTGGCACGCGGATGGCGATAGGTTTCTTATCCTGCAGAATGCTCCAGCGGAGCATGGCGAAATACTCCTCGCAGGTGGTTGGAGCCAGATAGATGAGCCCCGGAATGCTGCAGAGCATCGGAATATCGAAAAGGCAGATGTGGGTGATGTCGTTCATCGAGTTCACTCCGCCTCCTACCACGTTGATTACGGCTGGGTTGGAATTGATGCAGAGGTCTTGCGCTATCTGGTCGTAGGTACGCTGGATAAAGGTGCTGTAAACGGTCCAGACAGGATGCAGTCCACCCTTCGCCATTCCCGAAATCATGGCCACCGCCTGCTCTTCGGCGATTCCCATATCGATGTGCTGCTTGCCAGCCAGTTGGCGCTTATCGGCAGTAAAGCCACCTGCGGTAGGAGTACCGGCGGTTACGGCGATGAGGGTCTTATCCTGCTTCATCTCGCCCAGCATCCAGTCGGAGAATAAAGTGCCGTAATCCTCTGTTGGAGCAATCTCCGGAAGGGTTCCATCGGCATTTCTTCTTGGTCGCGAACCGTCTTCCAGATTGAAAGGCATTCCCCAATGCCATGCCTCCTTGTTGGCTACGGCTGGCGCAAATCCATGACCTTTCTCTGTATGAATATGAACCACGGTAGGCTTATCCGTATCCTTCACGCTCTCGAAAACCTGGATGAGTTTTTCGATGTCGTTACCCTCTTCCAGATACTTGTATTCAAAGCCCCACGCCTTGAACCAGTTGTGCTCGCAGGTGCCGTTGCTCTGGCGCAAGGCACGCAGGTTCTTGTAGATTCCGCCATGATTTTCGGCGATAGACATTTCGTTGTCGTTCACCACGATGATGATGCCCGTACCGAGTTCCGAAGCCTCATCCAGTCCCTCGAAAGCCTCGCCGCCAGAAAGGGAGCCGTCGCCGATAATGGCGATGATGTTCTCATCGGTTCCCTTGACGTCGCGCGCCTTCTGCAAACCGGTGGCAAGACTCACGGAAGTGGAAGTATGCCCCACCTCAAAATTGTCATACTCCGGACATTCGGCAGGAGAAGAATAGCCCGAAATAGCATTCATGTCATCCACATCGCCGAGGAATCCCGCAGCTCGTCCGGTGAGCACCTTATGCGGATAGCATTGGTGGCTTACGTCAAACACGAGCTTGTCCTTTGGCGCATCAAAAACGTAGTGAAGCGCCACGGTAGCCTCCACGAATCCGAGATTTGGTCCCACATGACCGCCATGCTTGCTTACACGGTTCAGCACAGCCTGTCTGGTTTCATCAGCCACCACCTGCAACTCCTTCAAATCCAGCTTCTTCAAGTCGGCTGGCGACTTTATTTTCTCAATATACATTTTCTTACAGTTTTAATTATGATTTCTGGGTGCAAAGATACGAAGATTCCCGAAAACACGCATTACCCCAACTACAGAAAAAATGAATGATTTTCCGGAAATCTCATCTTGGAATATTCTTCAGGAAAACTCATCTTGGAAATCAGCCTGCTGCCTTATCCCTATCCTTCAGAATCACAGCCATGTTATCCAGCGCCCATTCTATCAGATGATCCATAATAGGAATAAGGGTTTCAGCACGGGGTGTGAGAGAATACTCCACTCTTGGCGGCACTTCGGCATAAGCCTTGCGGGTAACGTAGCCATCAGCCTCCAACGATTTTAACGTGCTGGTAAGCATTTTCTGCGAAATATCCGGAATCAGCTTACGCAGGGCATTAAACCGGAGGGGGCCATCCTGATGATTTTTCAGGGTGTAGATTACCAATAGTGACCACTTGTCGCAAACACGCGCCAGGACGTTACGGATGGGACAGTCCTGCACTACCATTTCTTTTATCATTCTTGCCATAATCTATCTTCTTTATATTCTACTATAATATTCTGCAATAATCTATAATATTCTGCAAAACTCTGTAATATTCTGCAATAGGCTACAAAAGTAACTAATATCCGAAAAGACACAAAACATACGAAGTTAATCTAAGTTAACGCTTCATTTTTCTTTCTCCCATTCCCACGTAATAGTTACCTCCCGGTAACCATCTTACCCCCAAGTGCCCTCTTGCAGGAACCAGTTTTTCGCAGTATCTTTGCAGCGCAATTCAGAAATGAAAGCTGAAAGCAGAAGTATTCACAAATTCACAATAAGAAATAAAAGAAAGAGAAATATAAACATTAAAAAATAACAGACAAGATGAAAGAAACAAAGACTATCGCAAAGGCTGCTAACTTCACAGCCACAGATTTTGGTAAGATGAGTGAAATCAAGGACTACACCTTAGAGATGGGTCCTGAGATTAAGATTCCCGGAAAGGTATTCGGAGGTCAGAGCGTGAACGCTACTGGTGGTGAGTTCTCATTCCAAAGCTTTGCTCCTGGCACAGAGACAGGATTCCTCCACACCCACAAGAACCATGAGGAACTGTATTTCTTCCTCAGCGGCAAGGGTGAGTTCCAGGTGGATGGCAAGGTATTCCCTATTCAGGAGGGAAGCGTGGTGAGAGTAGCACCAGCCGGCAAGCGCTCTGTTCGCAACAACGGTACAGAACCACTCGTGATGCTCTGCGTGCAGTATAAGGCCGAAACCTTTACAGCCGAAGATGCAACCGACGGCGTGATTCTCAACGATAAGGTGGAGTGGTAGAAACTACTCCACAACCTCCATGATTTCAGGATGCTCAAGCTTTTCCTGTTTCTTGAGCTTCTTCACTACTTCGGAATAACTGTGGCGAATCAGGGCCTGGATGAAATCATCTTCCAGCGTACCATAAAGGTTTACCTGATTCCAGTATTTCTTATTCCAATGCCATGCGCCTTCTATTTCGGGATGTACTTCCCGGAGTTCGAGGGCGTAATCGGCATTACATTTCATCGTAACCCACTCGGGGCGCTCCAGGTCAACACAGGCAAAGATCTTGCCCAAAATGCGAAATACCAAGGTCCGCTCATCAAAAGGAAAAGCCTCGGTTACGAGGGGAAGCGAGAGGCAATACTCTCTAACTGATTCTATATTCATCATTTCTACTGATTATTTCTGATTAAAATGTTTCTATGTTTTAGGGGACAAAGAAATTGCAAACGAGCGCAATGAAAGCTTGCTTTCAAATTGCCGAGTGCAGCATTTTTTCTGCAAAGATAATGAATTCTGATGAAACCGCAAGACTTATCTCATAAAAAAAAGAAAACTTTAAAATAACTCCCTTATGGGATACCTAAAAATAATCTTTTTGTAACTTTTTCAACAAAATATTTGGTAGTTACATAATTTTATTGTAGATTTGCAGCAGATTTTTTAAAGAAGGAGTGCTTATGCAGAAGAAAAAGGATAAAAACCTGATGAAAACCGATGTAAAACCGATGAAACAAGGACTGCTGTCCCGGATTTTCCATCTCTATTACGATGGTTTCAGGACGATGACCCTGGGCAAGACGCTCTGGGCTGTCATCCTCATCAAGCTTGCCATCATCTTCCTGGTGCTCAAGCTCTTTTTCTTTCCAGATTTTATCAATACGAATGCCAAGAACGGAGACAAGGCTGGCTTCGTTTCCAAGGAAATTCTGAGCAGATAAGACTCAGAATCCCCGCAACCTTCACATCGAAAGAAATACAAAAACATTATATAATAACAATTTTAAAACCATTCAACTATGATGACAAATCTATTGTTAGACATTACATCAGCCACCATCGGCTGGTCGAGGGCGCAATTCGCACTCACGGCCATCTACCATTGGCTGTTCGTGCCGCTCACCCTGGGACTGGCAGTAATCATGGGCATCGCCGAAACATGCTACTACCGCACCAACAAGCCGTTCTGGAAGCACGTAACCCGTTTCTGGCAAAAACTCTTTGGCGTCAACTTCGCCATGGGCGTTGCCACAGGCATCATCCTGGAGTTTGAATTCGGCACCAACTGGAGCAATTACTCCTGGTTCGTGGGCGACGTTTTCGGCGCTCCCCTAGCCATCGAAGGCATCCTGGCATTCTTCATGGAGAGCACCTTCGTAGCCGTAATGTTCTTCGGCTGGGATAAGGTGAGCCGGGGGTTCCACCTTGCCTCTACCTGGCTCACGGGACTTGGCGCCACCATTTCTGCCTGGTGGATTCTCGTAGCCAACGCCTGGATGCAATATCCGGTGGGGCAGGAATTCAATCCCGACACCATGCGCTTCGAGATGACTTCGTTTATGGATGTGGCACTCTCGCCATTCGCCATCAACAAGTTTACCCATACCGTTACTTCCTCCTGGATCATCGGCGCCACCTTCGTGGTAGCCGTAAGCTGCTGGTATCTCCTGAAAAAGAGAGAAACCCAGCTGGCGAAGGCGAGCATCAAGATGGGTGCCGGAGTAGGACTCATCGCCACCCTGCTGGCTGCGATGACCGGCGACAGCTCCGCCTATCGGGTGGCACAAGTGCAGCCGATGAAACTGGCTGCGATGGAAGCATTATATAATGGAGGAAAGGGCGAAAGCCTCACGGCAATAGCAGCCGTTCACCCCTTCCAGCAGCCCGATTATGAGAACGAGCAGGAGCCAGCCATGCGCATCGCCATCCCCAACATGCTCTCGTTCTTAGCCACCCGCACAGCCGATGGCTACGTGCCTGGCGTGAACGATATTATCAAGGGTTACACTAAAGAGGATGGCACCCGGGAACCATCCGTGCAGGAAAAGATAGCCCGGGGCAAGAAGGCGATTGTTGCCCTGAAAACCTATCGCGCAACCCAGGCGAAAGACCAGCTCCCTATCTTAAAGGAGAACATGAAATACTTCGGATATGGTTACATCAAGGACGCCAAGGAACTGGTACCGAGCATCCCGATTTGCTTCTACGCCTTCCGCCTGATGGTGGGAGTAGGCAGCCTGCTCATCCTCTTCTTCGCCCTCAGCCTATTCCTGGTCTATAAGAAGGAAATCGCCCAATACCGATGGTTCCTCATTTCCGCCATCATCATGATTCCGCTGGCTTACATCGCCTCAGAATCGGGCTGGATAGTAGCAGAAATCGGTCGCCAGCCTTGGACCATCCAAGACCTGCTGCCAGTAAGCGCCGCCATCTCCGACATCGAGGCAGGCAGCGTGGCCACCACCTTCTTCATCTTCCTGGCACTCTTCACCACCATGCTTGCCGTGGAAATCAGCATCCTGGTGAAGCAGATTAAGAAAGGACCGGAATACGAATAAAAACTTAAGATGATAAACTTAAGATTATGAATTAACTTTATGACATTAGCATTATGACATACGAATTTTTGCAATCATACTGGTGGTTCCTCGTATCATTATTAGGAGCCCTGCTGGTGTTTCTCATGTTTGTACAGGGAGCCAACACCTTGATTTTCTGTTTGGGAAAAACGGAAGAAGAGCGTCGCCTCATCATCAACTCTACGGGACGAAAATGGGAGTTCACCTTCACCACGCTCGTCACCTTCGGCGGAGCCTTCTTCGCCTCGTTCCCATTGTTCTACAGCACCAGTTTCGGCGGAGCCTACTGGCTGTGGATGATCATCCTTTTCTCGTTTGTGATTCAAGCCGTGAGCTATGAATTCCAGAACAAGATAGGTAATTTTCTTGGACCGAAAACCTTTCAGATCTGCCTCATTATCAACGGCATCGTGGGTCCGCTGCTCCTTGGCGGCGCCGTAGCCACCTTCTTTAACGGCAGCAATTTCCTGATAGACAAGGGCAATATTACCAACAGTCTGCAACCCGTCATCAGCCGCTGGGCAAACGCCAGTCATGGTCTTGATGCCCTGCTCGACCCATGGAACGTGGTGCTGGGACTTGCCGTACTGATGCTAGCCCGCATCCTGGGCATGCTCTACATCAAGAACAACATCGAGCACCAGCAGATTCAGGAGCGCTGCACCCGCCAGTTGCCATGGAATGCCCTCCTCTTCCTATTGTTCTTCCTGCCATTCCTCATCAGATTGCTGGTAAAGGACGGATTCAGCACTTCTTCTTCCGACATTACGATAGAGAGCATGAAATATCTTCACAATCTTCTGGAGATACCAATCTTGATTGTAATATTATTAATAGGAATAGTGCTCGTTCTCTTCGGCATTTTCAAGTCATCGAGGAGCGTGCAGTATAGAAAGGGAATCTGGTTTACGGGCATCGGAACCGTGCTTACCGTGTTGGTTCTGCTGCTGATAGCCGGCTGGAACAATACCGCCTACTATCCATCCAACATCGACCTTCAGAGTTCGCTCACTCTCGCCAACAGTTGCAGCAGCGAGTTCACGCTCCGCACCATGGCGATAGTTTCCCTCCTCATCCCGTTCGTGCTCGCCTACATCGTCTTTGCCTGGCGCGCCATCGACCGCAAGCGCATTACGCAGGAAGAGATAGAGCAGGGAGAAGCGTATTAAAAAAGGCAGGGAATTAAAAAAGACAAGAAAAGTGAGCCTCTTCAAAAGTCCCACAGATACCACAGATTTACACAGATTCATTCTTGCCATAATCGGGAGGAAAATTCCCCAAATATCCAAACAAAAAAATCTGTGAAATCCCCGACCATACAGGTCAAAAATCTGTGTAAATCTGTGAAATCTGTGGGATATAAAAAACTACAGCTCTATCACCTCCAAATCATCCGGAACGAAGATTCTACCCTTGAAGTTCTCGGCAGCTTCACGGGTGTAATTTTCTTTACGATTAGCGAGCGTTTTCTCCTCCGTATGATACAGGATAAGATTCTTCACGCCCAGTTCCTCCGCCAGTTTTCCGGCATCAAGCGCCGTACTGTGACATTTCTCATAAGGCTTGAACGTATCTCGGTCGGCATAGAGACAAAACGCCTCACACATCATCCAGTCAGCCCCCACTATGTAGCGTCGGTTCTGCTCGTTATAAGGCTCATCGCCCAGGCACGCCAAGACCAAAGGCTTATCCGATTCATCAGAAGAAGAAGAAGAAGGCAACTCAGCTCGGAATCCGAACTGCTTTTCCTTAGTAGACTGAATATCAAAGCATTCCAGCTTCATATCCCCCACCTCGAAACAATCGCCATCTTCCAACTGATGGAACACCACCCTTTCAGCCACCTTAGCCAGTTGCTTCTTGGCAAGAATCATGTCGATGATGGTCTTGATCACCTTCATCACCTTATCGTTTCCATACACATGCAGCAATCCCTCGTAACCCTTACATTGTGCCACCATTCGGATTACCCAGATCACACCCAACACATGGTCGGTATGCGCATGGGTAACGAAGAGGTGATGAATATCAGAAATCTGAACATTCACTTTCTTCAGCTGCGCCAGTATTCCGTTTCCTCCGCCCGCATCCACCAGCATCAGGGAGCCGGGAGTCTGGAGCAGAAAACAAGTATTATAAATCTGGGAAACCGTAGCATTTCCCGTTCCGAGCATCGTAATTTTATTCATCTTTTCGTTTTTTTCGTTATGAGTTCAATTTTCCGTTCACTCCAATCTCTCTTTCCCGAATGATTCCATCAAAAAAAGAGCAGATTTTCAAGCACAAAACTACTCATTTTTTGATAAACCACCAAGAAAAAGCCCCAAAATCTTTGCTCATTCCAAATAATAATCTTAACTTTGCGGCATAAAAGGTAGGTCCATGCTTGCCGGGTACTCTGCAAAGGCATAAGAAAAGGTTATTTTTCAAACACGCAGCAAAGATAGGAAATCATTCAGCGGCGAGGGTGAAAAGAGATAAAACGGAGTCGAGGCCTTCTAGAGGAAATGGGGACTTCGGGGAGGCTGGTAACAGGCTCAAAACAGAAGTGATTTTCGGGCAAGCGTTCCAGTTGTTCCAGTTGTTCCAATTGTTCCAAATAGGTTTTCATAGGACAATATCCCTTTATAGAGACTCTATAACTACTTAATATATAGATAGTTATATATATAATAAGGAGGAATGGAACGCTCAAAAAATTAATTGGAACAACTGGAACTGGAACGCTCCGCCCAACCCCACTTCTCTCTAAAAGGCTCATAATCAATAAATTATGTAGAAATAGAGACTAAGAATTTGAAGTATAATATCCCCATTTCAACCGCTCCGACGATGAAAAAGCCGGGAAAAGGCATCGAATAGGTGCAACTTTTGCTCTCTCAGGCATCAAAAGACATGCAGGAACCCTTATTTCCGATGCTCTTCCCGATACTCGAAGTGGAGATAAATGGGGCTATTTTTCAGTATTCCGTCCTCAATTAGGGGAAATCATACCGTATGAAGACCTATCTTGTTGCCGATTCGGGCTATTATAAGGAACAACTGTCCAACATCGCTGAAACTATCTGTCCCAACTTCCGTGAACACGAAGAAAAGAGATTGGAGAAAAATGTTCCGCTATCGCACGGCATCGCACGCTATCGCACAACTGATAAATCGGGATTTCGTATCTTTGCATCGTGATTCAGAAAGCGCGCAAAATCACTTGCCCAGTTGGAGAAAAAAATCTCCCTAATTGGGAAAATAAAAAGGCCTGATTTAACCCGATAAAAAAAGAACCCCCAATGCGGGAAAAACATCGGGGGCTTTTATTTTGATATCAAAAATCCTTAGTAAGGAAACAGAAGCGGAAGAACGAAGGTCATCACAATGCCGATGATAATCTGCAGAGGCAAACCTACCTTCACGTAATCCATAAACGTATAGCCACCCGCCTTCATCACCAGCGCATTAGGAGGCGTGGAGAACGGAGAGGCAAAGCACATGCTGGCGCCCAACGTAACCGCAAAGAGGAAGGAATAAGGACTCACACCTACCTGCTGGGCCGCCACCAGGGCAATAGGAGCCATCAGCACAGCCGTGGCAGTATTGCTGATAAACATCGTCATCAGAGAAGTGGTGAAGTAGATACCTGCCAAGAGAGCCGTAGGTCCCATCGAACCCAAACTCTCTACCAGCCCCTGAGAAACCAAGGCCGAAGCACCCGTCTTCTCAAGCGCCGTAGACATCGGCATCATGGCGGCTATCAGCACGATACTCTCCCAGTTGATGGTCTTGTAAGCCGCCTCTACATTCCGGAAACATCCGGCAAAGACGGTCAGCAGTCCGGCGATGATGACCGCCGTGACCGGAGCCACAGGAATGAAATCGAACACCATCATCGCAATCATCAGCAGCATGATGGCAGCCGCCACAGGCGCCTTATAATCCAAGAGCACCTTGTCGGCAGTCTTCTCTGGCTGGTCGATAACCACCCAGTTGCTCGTATCGGTAGCCAGATGAGCCAGATTGGTCCATTCGCCCTGCACCAGGAGCATATCGCCCACATGCAGCTTGGTGGCTATCAGATTGTCGGTAATATATTCATCGCCACGCTTTACGCCCAGCACGTTGATGCCGAAACGCTTGCGCAGGTTGGCATCGCCTATGCGCAGACCGGCAAAATTAGACGTAGGCATCACCACGATTTCGGTCAGTCCCAGGTCGTAGAAATCAATCTTCACATCCTTCATCTTCCTGAGGCCGTAATCGCTGGCAAAGCGTTTCATCTTCTCCTCCTCACCTATTATATATAAGGTATCGTGAACCTGAATGGTGCTGCTACTCTTCGCCATGTTCTGGCTCACATCCTTCACCAGTCCCAGTCGCGATTTCTTCTCGTTTCTTATCTCGATGATACTCACGCCATATTTCTTCTGGATGCTCAGATCCTTCAGGGTTTTGCCCACGATATCCATCTGCTCGCCATTCTCGTCGATTGCGGCAGAAGGGCGGCGGCTAGGCACGATGTAGCGATGCAGATTATCGAGCAGCTGATATTCGTCTACCAGGTCATCAAGCGATTTGCCCTGCTTTTTTTTCTTACCGCTCTGCTTTTTGCTGAGGAAGATTTTGCTGAGCGGCATGAGCACGATGATGCCGATGGCGATGACGATGATGCCCACAGGGAAGAAGCTGAAGAAGGCAAGCGGCTGATAACCGCCCTCGGTCAATACTTCATCGATAACCAGGTTGGGCGGCGTACCGATGAGGGTGAGCATTCCGCCCAGACTTCCGGCAAAGGCGAGCGGCATGAGGAAACGCGACGACTGCATGCCCGAGCCCGCAGCTATGCTCATGATGATAGGCATCATGAGGGCCACCGTTCCGGTATTGCTCACGAAGGCGCCGATAAAGGAGGTAACGAGCATTACGAGCAGGAAGGTGATGGTTTCGTTGCCGCGCGAGAGCGCCATGAGCTTATTGCCCGTAAGCTTGGCAAGTCCGGTCTGCATGATAGCTCCACCCACCACGAAGAGTCCTATCATCATGATGACGATGGGCGAAGAGAAGCCCGCCAGCGCCTCGGCAGGCGTCAGGATACCCAGAACCAGGAGTGCAGCCAGGGCGGTAAGCGCCACGATGTCGGCCCTCACCCTGCCCCAGATGAATAGAGCTACCGTAATAACTAATATGATAAGTGTTGTTGTCATGTGCTTTTTTTGGCTGCAAATATACGGAAATAAAGTGAGAATTAAGAATTTGCGGGAAGAAAAATGAAGAAAAATCTTGCATAATACAGAGATTTATGCTAACTTTGCAAACAAAAAAAGTTAGCAACATGACAAAGAAAGGTAAACATACCGTATTATTTATCTGCCTGGGCAACATCTGCCGCTCTCCGGCAGCCGAGGGAATCATGAAGAGTCTTGTAGAAAAAGCAGGGCTTCAGGATGAGTTTGAAATCGATTCTGCGGGCATCGGGAGCTGGCACATAGGTCAGTTGCCCGACAGCCGCATGCGCAAATGTGGCGCCGAGCATGGCTACAATTTCAACAGCCATGCCCGCCAGTTTCAGAAGTCAGATTTCGCCCGTTTCGAAACCATCGTGGTAATGGACAACGAAAACTACCGTGCCATTACCTCCATGGCTTCTTCAGAGTCTGATAGGAAGAAGGTTGTGCGCATGGCCGATTTTCTGACCCATCATCGCGAATACACCACCGTTCCCGATCCGTATTATGGCGACTATAGCGACTTCGAGCTCGTCATCACGCTTCTCGAAGATGCCTGCCAGGAGTTGCTGGACAGCATTATCGGGGAAGGGTAAAAACAGACAAAACAAAAAGGGATGAATCATCAAAATACCAGATTGATGACTCATCCCTTTTTTCTATTTAAAATATTTATACCGTAATCTCGCCCGAGCCATAGCAACGATGATGATGCTCATCATAAACTACGCAGAACTGGCCGGGAGCCACACCATGAATCGCCTCTTCTGAATGAATCATCCAGCGGCCGTCTTCCAGCTTTTCTATCGTAGCAGGATGATACTCCGGCGTATGACGAATCTTGAAAGTTACCTTCAGCATCGCAACCTCGCGCGTGAGGAAATGGAAATCATGGAGAGGAAAATCCTTCTTGTAGGCCGACTGCGGATCATAACCATGACTCACATACAGGATATTGTTCTCTACATCCTTCTTAATCACGAACCAGGGACCGCCGCCAAAGCCCAAGCCCTTGCGCTGGCCGATGGTATGAAACCACAAACCCTTGTGCTCGCCTATGCGCTTGCCCGTTTCCATCTCTATGACATCACCCGGCTTTTCGCCCAGATAACGGCGGATATAATCATTATAATTTATCTGTCCCAGGAAGCAGATTCCCTGGCTGTCCTTGCGCTTGGCATTTATCAGATGCTCCTCTTCGGCTATCTCGCGAACCTCATTCTTGATATGATGGCCGATAGGGAAAATCGCTTTTTTCAATTGCCAGCTCTCTATCTGAGCCAGGAAATCGGTTTGGTCTTTCACAGGATCAGGACTCGTGACAAGCCATTTATCGCCATTTTCATCCGTTTCGGTCTGCGCATAATGCCCCGTGGCGATGAGGTCGTAGTTGTGACCCATCTTCTCATCGAAGGCACCAAACTTAATCAGGCGGTTGCACATCACGTCCGGATTAGGCGTAAAACCAGCCTTCACCTTCTCCATCGTATAACGGGTTACCTCGTTCCAATATTCATGATGACAGTCAACCACTTGCAGCTTGCACCCATACTTTCTAGCCACAGCCGTAGCCATCTCCAGGTCCTCCTCCGAAGAGCAGTCCCACTCCTCTTTCTCCTCAGGACCAATCTTGATGTAGAAGCAATCAGGATGCAGGCCCAGCTGGGCAAACTCCCAAACCACAACCGAACTGTCGACACCTCCCGAAAGGAGCACGGCAATTCTCTTATCTTTTATTTCGTCAATATTCAGCATATTCTTTCCTGTTTATAATAATCCGGTTGCAAAATTACGAAAAAAAACTGATATAACGAGCATAGATAGGGCTAGAAATGCATGAGAAAGAGAAAAGAAAAGCCTTGAAAGCCTCATTTTACTATAGAAAGCGCTTATAGCAGCATTCGTAGTTTTTAAACGTAAAATGAGTTTTGCTTTCGTTTTTATCTATACCTTTGCAATCGATTTCAGAAATCGATAAGAAAGAATGTTTTTGAAAATTCAGTATTTACATTAATAGATAAAGAAAAATGGAGATTTTAAAAAATCTATTTTATGGCTTCCCAGACCTTTGGGGAGGCGGAGTAGCCCACTCTGTGATGATTCTTTCGCTGGTCATCGCCTTGGGTTTGTGTTTAGGTAAGCTCAGAGTAAAAGGTGTTTCCCTGGGCTTGGCTTGGATTCTGTTCATCGGTCTTATCTTTGGACATTTCTCTCTCAACCTTGACGAGCATCTGCTCCACTTCCTCAAGGAATTTGGCTTGATCCTCTTTGTCTACTCTATCGGTCTGGAGGTAGGTCCGGGCTTCTTCGCTTCGTTCAAGAACGGCGGCAAGAGTCTCAACCTGCTCAGCATGATTGTTGTGGCCCTGAGTATCATTACTACCTTAGTCATCTTCTCATTTTCGGGAACATCCATCACCTCTATGGCAGGTATCCTTTCGGGTGCCGTAACCAACACTCCTGGATTGGGTGCAGCCCAGCAGGCATTCAGCGACTTGCGCCACATCGACGCCCCATCCATCGCAGCCGGCTATGCCATCGCCTATCCTATGGGTGTGCTCGGCGTTATCCTCAGTTTCATTATATTAAGGTTCGCGCTACGCGTAGACAAGCAGAAGGAAGAGGATGAAGCTAAGCGAGGCAAGGGACATCTTGAAGCGATGACCCTGAACACCTTCGCCGTAAAGGTTTCTAACCAGATGGTTTTCAAAGATACCGTCAAGCAGATCCGCTATCTGCTGAAGCGCGACTTCATGGTTTCTAAGATTATCCGTAACAACGGCGAACGCCAGAACGAGGTGGTTAACGGACAGACCGTGATAGAAGAGGGCGACATTCTGCAGATTGTGGCTCATCCTACCGTAGAAGAACCTATCATCGCCCTGCTCGGCGAGAAAGTTGACGTAAAGGACGAGGAATTCAGCAGCGAACTCATCAACCGCCGAATCCTGATTACCAAACCGGGTATCAACGGCAAGAGCATCAGCCAGTTGCAGATTAGAAGCAACCTTGGCGCCAACATTACCCGCGTAAACAGAAATGGTGTAGACCTCATCGCAACCCCAGACCTGAAACTCCAGTTGGGCGACCGCGTAACCGTAGTGGGCAAGGAGCTCGCCATCGCTCATACCGAGAAGGTGCTGGGTAACCAGATGAAACGTCTGAACTACCCTAACCTCATCCCAATCTTCCTGGGCATCATGCTGGGTTGTATCGTAGCCAACATTCCGTTCTTCATCCCAGGCATCAACGAGAATCTGCGTCTCGGACTTACCGGCGGCCCATTGGTAGTAGCCATTCTGATAGGTTATTTCGGACCGAAATACAACCTCGTTACCTACAATACCATTTCAGCCAACCTGATGCTGCGCGAAATCGGAATCTGCATCTTCCTGGCTTGCGTGGGTCTCGGCACAGGCGAACAGTTTATCCAGACCGTAGCATCAGAAAGCGGACTGACCTGGATACTCTACGGCATCGCCATCACCATGATACCAATCATTCTGGGCGGCATCATCGGCAAGCTCGTGTTCCACATCAATTATTATACATTACTCGGCGTATTGGCAGGTGCCAACACCAACCCTTCTGCCCTGGCTTACGTACGTGAGCAGACTTCGGCAGATGCGCCAACAGTAGGCTATGCGAATGTATATCCATTCGCCATGTTCCTCAGAATTGTAACCATTCAGATTATTATTTTTGTATTTGGATAAACATATATGACAGAAAAAGAATTGAAAACCTGCGCTTGCGTAGAGGACAACTGCAACTGCAAGGAAATAGCAGAATCAGAACTCAGAAGAAAACTCGACTTATTATTACGTACCGGTAGCATTCTCATGGAGAGTGCTGCCGACACATCCCGCATCATGCGAACCATGAAGCGTGCAGCAGCTTTCCTCGGACTCGACGAACGCTACATGCACTTCTACATCAACTGGAATGTACTGATGGTGAACTATAGCGACGAGGTGCACTCCTTCTCCAAGTTCCAGAGATGCGAGAAGCACGGCATCAACCTCACCTCTATTTCCCAGGTAAGTAAGCTCACCTGGAAGGCCATCAAGGAAAACTATTCACTCGAACAGTATGAGCAGGCCCTGAACGACATCAAGGCCACCCCACGCAGCTTCACCCCTTGGCAGGTAGCCATCGGCGGCGGTTTTGCCTGCGGCGGATTCTGCATCCAGTTCGGTTGCGACTGGCCAGCCTTCTTCTTCTGTTCGCTTGCAGCCATTCTGGGTTTCCGCCTGAGAATGTTCTTGCCAACCAAGGGCTGCAACAACTATGTAGCCATCGGCATTTCGGCTTTCGTAGCCACTCTGATAGCCTGGTTGACCTCATTCCTTTCGCTCAACCCATCGATTGCCGAAGCGGTTCCAGCCTTCATGCATTCAGATACCCCTTGGCATCCGCTGATGGCGTGTGCCCTCTTCATCGTGCCGGGAGTTCCACTCATCAACTTTGTGTGCGATATGCTCGACGGATATATTGAGGTGGGAATGGTTCGTGCCCTGAACACCCTGCTGATGATCTTCGCGATGGCGTTCGGTATCGCCTTTGCCATCCAGGTTTGCCATATCGACAACTTCGTGAAGGATCTTACGATGACTCCTCATCACGAATACTGGGAGTTTGCCATCGCAGCTGCCGTATCGGCCATGGGTTTCTCTACCATCTTCAGCATACCTCGCCGTCTGTTGCCGGTTGTAGCTGTGGGCGGTATCATCGCCGTTTGCTTCCGCAATTTCGTCAACCTGGGTCCATCTAACGGCAACATCGGTCTCGACATGGGTCTGAGCATCGGTTCGCTTGCCGGTTCTGCGCTCATCAGCATCATCGTGATCAAGGCGCGCCATTGGTTCCATACCCCTCACCAATGCATCACCATTCCTAGCGTTATCCCAATGGTACCGGGAGTTCTGATGTATCGTGCCCTGTTCGCCTTCATCGACATGCACGGCGTGGTAGGCGAAGTAACCGTAGGTATGAACAACCTCATCAAGGCTTCGCTCGTCATCATCTGCATCGCCCTGGGTGTGGCAATTCCAAACGTATTCTTCCGCCGTTTCATCGCCGACGACCGCAAGCGCAAGCTGCTTGCCATGCTGGTAGAAAGAAAGAAGAAGAATGGCGAATTCGTAGATTTGCACGAAGTAGAAATCAAATAATCATCTGGTTAGAAATCTGATTTTCATCGGATGATAATCGGAAATTCATCCAATGATAATCAGGTTTTCATCGGATGATAACCGGATAAAAAGAAGTAGAGATGCGATAAAACATCATTTTATTCTTCAAAAAAAAAGGATATTAAAATAAATGTTTTATCTTTGCACCCAAATTTAGCTATCGGTTATTTCTATAGCCGATAGCTTCAATAAAGGAACAATATGGAAATACGACAACTGAAATATTTCTTGAAGGTAGCCGAGACGCTCAACTTCTCAGAAGCTTCGCGCAAGTTATACATCACCCAGAGCACCCTCTCACAACAGATTTCGCATCTGGAACAGGAGATAGGTCTGCCTCTCTTCGAGCGCAATTCTCATGAGGTTTACCTCACAGAGGCGGGCAAGGAATTGAGACCTTACGCCCAAAACGCGGTCAATTCTGCCGAAGCCTGTGTAGACCACATGAACGATCTGAAGGAAATGCTTACAGGCGAACTGAACATCGGCGTAACGTTCTCCTTCAGCAACATCATGTCCGAGACGCTCATCGCCTTTCTCCACGCCTATCCTCATGTAAAGCTCAACATCCAATACCGCACCATGCAGGAACTGATGGACGGACTGAAGAAGCGCGAACTCGACCTCGTTCTGGCTTTCAAGCCTCTGAAGAACGAAAAGGCGGTAGACAGCCGAGCTATTTTCAGCAACCGTCTTGCCGCCATCGTGAACGTGAATCATCCGCTGGCGCGCCTTTCATCGGTCAAGCTTTCCGATCTGGAGCGTTACGACCTCATCCTTCCTTGCAAGGGTCTGCAGGCACGCAACGCCTTTGATCACATGGTAGAGGGCAAAGATTTGAACTACAAGATTATGGTAGAGGTGAATAATGTAAACATCATCTTCGACCTTCTGAGCCGCAGCAATCTGGTGACCATTCTCTCCGAATCGACCACCATTCTGCAGAACGGCCTGAAGGCGATTCCTATCGATGCAGCCGACAACGAAATGGATGGTTGCATCCACATTCTGAAAGATGCTTACATGAAAAACTCAGCTCAGGAGTTCATCCGCATGCTGAGCCAGAGCACCAGCATCCTTGCCAACTTTGCGCTGAAGGATATCCTGAGATAATCATCTTAACGCCTGGCGGCTTGCGAGCCTATTTGCTTGCGGCTAGAACAGATAAAAAATCCTCGTTCGAGTTCTTTTTCGAGCGAGGATTTTTTCTTCTTTTTACCTTTATGGGGACCAGCGATGGAATCGCTGGGAACGGGAACCAGAGGGATGACACGCAACCCAGCTAGGCTTTTTACTTTTTTACCTTTTTACTTTTTTACCTTTTTACCTTTAAATAGCCTTTTTACCCTTTCTTTCTTGCGATGATAATCGTTACGCCAGCCAGGATAGCGAGGATGCCTATCGCCAGCTGCAGAGAGAAACTCTCGCCGAAGACGCATACGCCGATGATTACCGCCGTTACAGGCTCCAGGGCTCCCATGATGGCGGCTGGCGTGCTGCCGATGAGATTGATGGAGATGGTCATGAAGAAAAGCGACAATACCGTTGGCAACAAAGCCAGCTGGGCAGCACAGAGCCATTGTTTAGGCGTTTGAAGCATCTGTATCGGCTCGCCTGCAATAAACGAATAGACAAACATCGTAAGCAGTCCGAAGACTAATATATAAAAGGTAAACTTGATGTTCGACATGCCCGGATTCTTCCATTGGTTGATGGAGATGATGTAAAGGGCATAGAGCAGGGATGAACACATGACGAGGGCAAAACCCGCCGTGCTCAACTTATCGTTTCCATCGCCCTGATAGAGCAATCCTACTCCCGATACCGCCAGAAGAATGGCAAGCGAGGTAGACCACGTTACCTTCTCGTGGAAGAAGACCGTCATCAGGATGGCCGTCATAATAGGATAAACGAAGAGGATGGTGCTGGCAATACCTGCCGCCATATAATGGAAACTGACATAAAGCGTAGCTGATGAGAGCGAAAACATGCAGCCCAGCACGCCAAGACGAATCAGATGTCCCCACTTCACCTTGAAACTCTCCTTGCGGAACAGCATCACCACGGCAAACATCAGTACCGCCAAGAGATAACGATAGATGAGTACAGAACTGGAATTGAATCCGTCGCCATAGAGTTCGAGCGTGCCCAAAGGATTGGTACCATAACATACTGCGGCAACAACACCCGCCGCAAAGCCTTTAACTTTATTACTGCTTGTCATTAGATTAAATACTATTTTTTTCTTATACTTCTTGTTATATATCTATTTCGGGCTACAAAGTTACAGCAAATATTCGAGATAAGCTAACAAAATCGTATAAATATATAGTAATATCTGAGAAAAAACGCTCTTTTCTTGTGCTTTACGAAAATAAATTGTACCTTTGCAATATCTTTGAAAAAAGATAATCAGATGAAACATTAAAAACTAAACAAAAGAATTAATAACAATGGAACAGATTAAGAATGATCAGCTCACACTTGAGATTTCATCTCTCGGAGCAGAACTTCAGAGCATCAAGGATGCTAATGGTAATGAATATCTCTGGGATGGCGACGAGAAATACTGGAACCGCCACTCTCCTATCCTCTTCCCTATCGTATGCGGATTGTGGAAAGACACTTATCGCACAGAGGGCAAGGAGTATCACCTTCCTCGCCATGGTTTCGCACGCGATACAGAGTTCAAACTCGTTGGCAAGACTGCCGACCGCCTCACCTTCGCGCTCATCGACAACGAAGAGACTCAGAAGAACTATCCTTACCACTTCAACCTTGCCATCTCTTACCGCTTGCAGGGCAACGAGATTCATGTCATCTGGCACGTAGAGAATACCGACGACAAGGAAATCTTTTTCCAGATTGGCGGTCACCCAGCATTCATGGTTCCTGGCTGCAAGAAGGGCGAAGAAATGAAGGCGACCCTGAAACTCGACAACGAGGCTCCTGTTCGCCTCTATGGTAACGTAGGCGGATGCATCGACCGTCAGGCTAAGGAAACCGTAGAAACCGACAAGGGTATCTGGGAAGTAAACGAGGAGACTTTCGCAGAAGATGCTGTTATCTTCGACAAGAGTCAGGTTAAGCAGGTAAGCATTCTCAACGAGCAGGGCGAACCTCATGTAACCCTCGAGTTCAAGACTCCAGCCGTAGGTATCTGGAACCCAACAGGCAAGCACGCTCCATTCATCTGCATCGAGCCATGGTATGGTTTGAGCGACTGGGCTGAATATGATGGCGAGTTTAAGGACAAGTATCTGATGAACCGTCTGCAGCCAGGTGCAAGTTTCATGAGTGAGTATATCATCAGAATTGAGAAATAATGGAAGAAAAAGACAATTTGCAACTCCCCGAGAACGCATTCCGCGAACTGAAAGACGGGGAGGAATATAAACCGCTGATGTCACCTGACAAGGTTTATCCTGAGGTGAACGGATGGTCAGTTACATGGGGAATCTTGATGGCAGTCATCTTCTCTGCCGCCGCAGCTTATCTGGGTTTGAAGGTGGGTCAGGTGTTCGAAGCAGCCATCCCTATCGCCATCATCGCCGTGGGCGTAAGTACCGCTACCAAGCGTAGCAAGGCGCTGGGCGAGAATGTCATCATCCAGAGCATCGGAGCCTGTTCGGGTGCTGTGGTGGCAGGAGCCATCTTTACCCTGCCAGCCATCTACATCCTGCAGGCTAAATATCCGGAGATGACTACTTCGTTTATGAAGATTTTCATGGCTTCGGCCTTGGGAGGAGTCTTGGGAATCCTTTTCCTTATTCCTTTCCGCAAGTACTTCGTAAGCGATATGCACGGCAAGTATCCGTTCCCTGAGGCTACGGCTACCACGCAGGTACTGGTGAGCGGAGCCAAGGGAGGCGACCAGGCTAAGCCGCTGCTCATAGCCGGACTGGTGGGTGGTCTTTACGACTTTATCGTAGCCAGCCTGGGATGGTGGAACGAGAATTTCACATCGCGTGTGGTAAGTCTGGGATGCGACCTGGCTGACAAGGCTAAACTCGTATTCAAGGTAAACACAGGTGCTGCCGTATTAGGTCTGGGTTACATCATCGGTCTGAAGTATGCCTTCTTCACCTGTCTGGGTTCGCTCGTAGTATGGTGGCTGATTGTTCCGGGCATGAGCGTTATCTTCCATGATAGCGTGCTGAGCGCCTGGGATCCTAGCATCGTGAAGACCGTGGGTGCGATGAGTCCGGAGGAAATCTTCCGTGCCTACGCCCGCAGCATCGGTATCGGCGGTATCGCCATGGCAGGTATCATCGGCATCATCAAGAGCTGGGGCATCATCAAGAGTGCCGTAGGTCTGGCTGCCAAGGAGCTGAAGGGCAAGAGCGATGTGGATGAGAACGTGAAGCGCACCCAGCGCGACATCTCTTTCAAGATTATCGCTATCGGTTCGCTTGTTACCATCCTCGTAACCTTCCTCTTCTTCTGGTTTGGCGTGATGGATGGCAACCTTCTCTTCGCCATTATCGCCATTCTGCTCGTGGCTGCCATCGCCTTTCTCTTTACTACCGTAGCGGCTAATGCCATCGCTATCGTGGGTTCAAACCCTGTTTCGGGAATGACCCTGATGACGCTCATCTTCGCCTCTGTGGTGATGGTGGCTGTCGGCCTGAAAGGTCCTGGTGGCATGCTGGCTGCCCTGATTATGGGTGGTGTGGTTTGTACAGCCCTCTCGGTAGCAGGTTCGTTTATTACCGACCTGAAGATTGGTTACTGGCTGGGAACAACTCCTAAGAAACAGGAGGGATGGAAATTCCTCGGTACCCTGGTGAGTGCGGCTACCGTGGGCGGCGTGATGATGCTGCTCAACGAGACTTACGGGTTCGCATCGGGTTCGCTTGCAGCTCCTCAGGCTAATGCGATGGCTGCGGTTATCGACCCTTTGATGAATGGCGTGGGAGCTCCTTGGGTGCTCTATGGCATCGGAGCCGTGATAGCCATCGTGCTGACTTATTTCAAGATTCCTGCCCTGGCTTTCGCTCTGGGTATGTTTATTCCGCTGGAACTGAACGTTCCTCTGCTCGTTGGTGGAGCCATCAACTGGTATGTTACTTCGCGCAGCAAGGATGCCAAGGTGAACAGCGAACGTGGTGAGAAGGGAACGCTCATCGCCAGCGGCTTCATCGCCGGTGGAGCCCTGATGGGTGTGGTTAGCGCCCTTCTGAAGTTTGGCGGCATCGAGGTAAGTATCGCCGACAGTTGGTGGGTTAATCCGATGTCTGAGGTTTGTTCGCTCATGGCTTACATCTGCCTCATCGGTTTCTTTATCAGAGCCACAAAGAAATAAAGAATAGGCTTTTTACAAATAAGACAATCGCCTGGATGTATCTGAGCACCCAGGCGATTTTTTATTCTATCCGAATAAGTTTTTCTATCCTACGATTCCGCAGCTACGAAATCCATCGGCTTGACGCCAAACTGCTTCTGGAAGCACTTGGCAAAATAGCTAGGACTGCTGAAACCTACCATATAACTGATTTCGCTGATGCGGTAGTTTCCTTCTTTCAGGAGCTTTGCGCCCTTCTTAAGTTTCACGAGCTGGATCATCTCGTTTGGCGTAACATCGGCAAGACCGCGAATCTTATTAAAGAGCGAAGAGCGGCTTATGCCCATTTTTTCGGCAAGGAACGCCACGTTGAGTTCCGGATTCGCCACATTCTCTTCGATGATGCGAGACATTCGTTCCAGGAACGCATTATCAACCTGAGTTTGAGCTATCTCTGCTATCGGCTCAAGCGGAGTATGAGAGAACTTACTCCTCAACAGACGGCGCATCTCAAGAAGCTGTCTTACGCTTGCCTCAAGATACTTCATCGAGAACGGCTTTTCTATGTAGACATCGGCTCCACAGTTCATACTCTCCGTCTTCGCCGCATCATCGGTCTTTGCCGTAAGCATCACGAACGGCAGATGAGAGTATTCTGAATTCTCACGCACCCTACGGCAGAACTCCGGACCGTCCATCTCCGGCATCATCCAGTCGCTTATGATGAGCGAAACCGGATGTTTCTCCAGTTTACGGAGCGCATCCTTTCCGTTGTCGGCGGTATAAACCGTATACATCTTTTCGAAATGAGCCTTCACAAACTGGCGCATGTCTTCATCATCATCCACAATCAGCATCACCGGTTTTGCCGGTTCACGAAGCGGACTGGCAACAGCAACGCCTGCCTTTTGAGAACCTTGCTCAACTGGAGTTTCATCTGTCAGCAGATTTTCCCCAGCAACAGTTTCTTCTTCCTTCACCATTTCATCCGCCTTCTCTACCACAGCATCCATCTGGTTGAGCGGCAAGGTTACGATAAAGGTAGATCCCTTACCTACTGCAGATTCTACTTCAACCATACCATGATGAGCCTCAACGAGATTCTTCACGATGTTGAGACCGATTCCGGTTCCCGGTTTGTTGTCGCGTGCCTGATAGAAAGCTCCGAAGATTTTCTCCTTTTCGTCAGGACTGATTCCCAATCCGTTGTCTTCCACCTCTATGCGGAAATGGTTTCCATCCTCCAGCAGGCGGCAGGACAAGCGTACATAATCCTCGGTATATTTCAAGGCATTGCTCATCAGATTGCTGATAACCTTGGTAATGGCCTCCTGGTCAATCATCGCCACGAGCTCATGGGCTGGATAATCTACATCAAGACGGATGCTTTTCTGCTCGAAGGTAGGAGCAAAGCGCTCTGCCACAGCATGCATCAGCTTAGAAATATTGTTCAAACGGAAATGAACCTGCATGCCCTTCTGCTGCACTTTGTTGAAATCGAGCAGCTGATTGACGAGCAAGAGCAAACGCTGGGCGTTACGGTCGATAACAGAAAGCGTCTGCGTGATAGTCTCACCATCGGAAAGTTTTCCGGAAACCTGTTTCCAATGCTCTTTCAGACTCTCCAAAGGTCCGATGATAAGCGTTACCGGCGTACGGATTTCATGGGCAATCATCGTGAAGAATTGCAGGCGGGCATCTCTCATCTCCTGATCCTGCTTGAGTTCCAACTGGTCGAGTTCTTCCTGATGACGGAGTTTCTCACGTTTCAACCGGCTCTGCATGAACCAGTAGATTGCGTAACCGATGAGCAGAAGATACAGAATCTTGGCTGGCAGAGACCACCAGAACGGCGGATGAATCACAATCTTCAGTTTTGCCTCATTCTTCGACCATACACCATCATTATTGGTTGCCTTAACCAGGAAGGTATAGGTTCCGGCAGGAAGATTGGTATAGTTGGCACGATGCTCGTGGGTATAAATCCAATCCTTATCTACTCCCTCAAGTTTGTAAGCATACTGGTTCTTCTCAGGCGATACATAGCTCAGGGCGGCAAACGAGATATTGATGGTATTCTCGTTATGAGACAGATTGAGTTCTGCTGCATGACTCAGAGATTTCTCCAGCTGGTCGCTCCCCGCCTCTATCGGCTGACCGAAGAGTTCTACCGAGGTGATTGCTACAGGAGGAGCTACCTGGTTGATCTTGACGAGATATGGATAGAAGCAGTTGAAACCTCTTGTAGAACCGAAATAGATTCTGCCATCAGAAGCCAGGAGTCCGGCGTTTGGCATAAACTGGTCGCAAGTGAGTCCGTCATATTTATTGAACAGCTGGACAGGTTCACCCGGCGTATATTTCACAATTCCCTTGCTGGTAGAAATCCACATTACTCCCTGCGAAATGACAAGACTCGTGAAATCCTGACTTGGCGCATCGATGGAGATTCGGCGGAATATACCTTTTGAAGGCAGAAATTCGCAAAGTCCTTCGCTGGTTGCGACATAGAGCTGCCCCTTTTCGCCGATAGCCAGACAGTTTACCTGATCACTCACCAGCGAAGTAGAATCATTCTCTACATATTTATACTTTTTCCAGGCATTATTCTTGTCCAAGCGCCACAAGCCGCCTCCCTGGGTAGCAAACCATACGTTGCCCTGAGGATCTTCCTTGATATCGATGGTAAGCGACTTGAACGACTTGATTTTGCAGAACTTCTGCTGTCCTTCATCGAAGAGGTTGGCACCATCCATCGAAGCCGCCCAGAGCCGTTTTTTCCGGTCGCGATAAATACAATAGGCATTACTGCCAGAAACCTTTCCATCGGTATAGAAAACCTGCTGCGCTCCGGTAGCCATATTCATTCTGATGACACCATTGCCATAGGTTCCTACCCACAGATTATTTTCATCAGCAAAGAGCGCATGAACATTATACTTGCCCATAGCCGCCTTGCCCGGATAAGAAACAAAACTGTTGGTCTGGGGATTAAAGCAGTCGAGTCCCGCATCATCCGTAGCTATCCAGATGCGATGCTGACGGTCTTCGAAGAATCTTCCTACCACATTACCGCGCAATCCGCCCAGACGGGCAGAATAAGCATGGAAACGCTCTTCAAAACTCGTAGAAGGAAGATAATTCACACCACCATAGTAAGTAGATACCCAAATGCCACCTTCATTATCATCCGCAATACCATAAACAAAGCGCTCGCTCGTACTCCGGCTCGGATTGTTGACTTCCGACAACATGTGCCAGATACGGTTCTGAATATCATACTGCACCAATCCATCATCGCTGGCTATGAAAAGAGACTTGTTGTCGTTGCAGTAAAGCTGATGGATATGATGAACAGCATTACTCAAGGTTCCGCTGATGAGCTGTTCGGCACTACCATCGGCGTTGAGCTTGTAAAGTCCGTTTTCCCAGGTTCCGACATAAACATTACCATCGGGAGTAGCCAGCATCGCCATACCGTGAAACATGGTTGCATCGCCCTTCAGAGGGAATGCTTCAAACTGGTCGGTCGACTTGTTGAGATGATAGATGCTGGCTTCACCCTGGTTACAGAGCATCCATACCTGGTTATTGGCATCAACCAGCGTACTTTTCACTTTACCCTGAATATTCTTCATCGGATACTGATGCAGTTCGTGAGTAGTCCGATTGTATCTGAACACGCCCTGTCCGCTAGTAGAAATCCAAACATTCTGATCGCCGTCAAGCGAAAAATTAAGGACAGGCGCCGTAATCTTATCACTCAGTTTCTGGAATTGGTCGGTTGCATTACAGAACAGATAGGCTCCATTATTGCAACCTACCAGCAGTCCTTCTTCGCAAGCTGTAAGGGCGCTCACAAACTGGTCTACAGTCGTAAAGGGATTATAATAGGTTTTGACATCGTATCCGTCAAAACGGCACAATCCGTTGTCAGTACCAAACCACATGTATCCCTTGGAACCTTGAACCACGCTACGCACAGCATTACTCGGCAATCCATCATCCATCGTGATAGAGCGCACCATAGGGTCGATAGCAGCCAATTGTGCACCCGAGTTGGTTTGCGTTACCGAATGTGGCTGCGCCTGAATATCCGTAGCCCCTTTCGAGACGAAGGCTGTCGGTACCTGCGCCTCAGCCCCTACAGGCATCATCATGCAGAGCACAGAAACCATTAGATTAGATATCTTTCTCATTATATGAGTCTTTATTTTCTGTTGTTAGATAATTTAATGCCGCAAAATTACAAAAATATAACGAGAAATACAACAAAAAGAACAAAAAAAGCCCCGAAACAAGCAAATAGCTACTTTTTAAAAGTAAGACTATCCGTTTGCTTCAGGGCAAAACTTAAATAATGATTCAAGTGAGAAGTTTCACTATCAACAGATTGAAACCTGAATTACTTGCTCTTTACATCGCTCCATTTAGGCGGTTTTACACCCAGCAGATTCTTCACGAAGAAATCGTAACGCTTGTGCTCGCCATAGAGTTCGCCCATGGTATGATGGGCTCCAGGAATCACCACGAGTTCGAAATCCTTGTTCGCCTTTTCCAGGGCATTCACCACCTGATAAGTGCTCGAAGGATCTACGTTGTCATCTATCTCACCTACCACCAGCATCAACGGGCGCTCCAGCTTATGGGCATTCTCCACGTTGCTGCACTCTACGTAACTGGAATCGATAGGCCAGCTCATCCATTGCTCGTTCCACCAGATTTTATCCATCCGATTGTCATGACAGCCGCAGGCACTATAGGCTGCCTTGTAAAAATCGCCATGCAGCAATACGGCTGTGGTACTCTCCTGTCCGCCTGCCGAACAGCCATAGATTGCCACATTATCAGCATCCATATAAGGATACTTCTTGGCTGCAGCCTTTATCCAGAGTTCACGGTCTGGGAATCCGGCATCCTTCAGATTCTTGTAGCAAACCTCCTCAAACTTCTTGCCGCGATAGGAAGTTCCCATCGCATCGAGCTGGACTACGATGAAACCGAGTTCGGCAAGCGAAGTGGTGTACCAGTTGTATGGCATGAAACTCTTCGGAGTATAGGCATCACCCGGACCCGAATAGATGTATTCGATAACCGGATATTTCTTGTTCGGATCGAAATTGGTAGGGCGCTGGATGATGCCCCACATATCAGTCTTGTCATCACGCCCCTTAGCCACAAACACCTCAGGAGCTACCCATCCGTGCTTCTTCAGCGTTGCAATATCAGCCGTCTCCAGGGTCTTGACGAGTTTACCGGTCTGCGCATCTCTGAGCACGGTAACAGGAGCGGCATCCACCTTAGAATAGGTATCCAGGAGATAACGGTAATCATAGGTATATTGGGCACTATGATTTCCCTCTTCAGGAGTGAGCGCCACCATATTCTTGCCGTCGATACCTATTTTATAATAATGTACCAGATATGGGTCCTCATTCTTGTTCACGCCACTAGCCGAGAAATAGATTTCTCCCTTCTCTTCATCCACACGCTGGATGCCGCGAACAAACCATTCGCCCTTTGTAATCTGTCGGATAACCTTCGATTTCTGCACATCGTAGAGATAGAGATGATTCCAGTTGTCGCGCTCGCTCATCCAGAGCAGTTGCTTGCCATCCTTGATAAACTGACGCCACAGACGACCATAGTTCACAAAGGTATTGGCACGCTCCTCTACCACGGTACGAAGCTTGCCGGTTTCGGCATTCATCGCCAGCATCTGATAGAGATGATGCCCACGTTGGTTGTACTCCATCGTCACCTCCTTGCTGTCTGGTGTCCATTGCATCCACTCCAGTTCATACTGGTTTTCTATCTGATGCTTGTCAGCCTCCACCTTCTTTCCGGTAGCCACATCGATGATGACCGGATAGTGCTGTGGCAGGGCATCGCCCGGCTTGGCATACTCCTGCTTGTGGAGGATAGGCTGCAGCTGGTCGGCAGGCGAAGATTCTACGTAGTAGGCATAGCGTTTCTCTACCGGAACACGCTTGCATACGAAGATGTGCTTGCCGTCTGGACTCCATTGGATGCGGTTGCTGTAATAGCAGCCGATGGTACCATCTTGAGTAAGGATTCGCTTGGCTTCGGTATAAGGTTTTCCTGCCTCATGAACCACCACGTTGTAACCTTCGATGTAGGCTTCCATCTTGCCGTCGGGCGAAAGTACCGGATAGGCCTCCTTCTCCTCATCTACCTCCATCCAATGGCGCTCATGGCGTCTGCCAAACTGAGGCTTATAAGGGCGGCGAGGCTTGATGCCCATCGCCTTCTCCATCGCTTCCTGCGAATTATAAGTCTTCATCTCATCCTTGTCGGCATCATAGGATACAAACTTCTTGCCCTGAGGAGTAGAAATCTGATAATGCAGTACGTGGGTGGAATCGCACCAAGCCGATGAACGTGCCCAATGGAACACGGAATCGGCAGAGAACTGATGACGCAGCTCATAGGCTCTGTTGTAATCTTCTAATGTGCCCTGTGCTGAAGCTGTAGCTGCCGGCATCGCCATCACCAGGGCAAGAGATGCCGATAATAAAGTCTTATTCTTCATAAGCTATGATATTTTTTTATGTAGATGATTTTTATTCGATTCGTACTTGATTCTTATCCGAATCGTACTTCACTCATATTTCACTCTTACCTCATAAGGGAAACGGCGGGAAGATGGATCGAGCGAATGATTCGCAGGAGCTCCCATCACCATCAGATAGAGCGCCTTGAGAGGCTGGGACTTTGGAGCCACAAGCGAAACCTTTCCGCTCTTCGCTTCACTCATCGGGCTATAGATGCATTCATCGGTATCGGCGGTTACTCCCACCAATCCATAACGGTAACCTATGGTTCTTGCCATCTTGTCTTTGGATGCCTTGAACGCCTTACCCTCGGCATCGAGGGCTCTGAAATCTACTGTAACCTTCTTGCTAGCCTTCGGGATTTCCAACTTGATGGCATTGAAACCATAGTTCTCAGGAACCGAAGCTGTATCCGGACGGAGATAACCATTCTTTTGCTTCAGCATCCTGGTATCGAAGGTGCAGGCATAAGGACGGGTCTCCTTGCGGGCATAACCGAAATCGAAGTTCACGAGATGACGGTAGCAGTCGAACATTTCATCATTAAACTGCTTCTGACTCATCTTATACTTCCGCTTGTAGGTAACAACTGGGTCCTCTCCTACTTTTCCTTCCCGATAGAGCTGGGCGATGCTTTCCAATCCATGTTTCTCTGCCCACCATTCTATCACGTATGGCGAATGATAGATGTTGTCCAGATGCAGATAACCCTTATGGGTAAGCTGTCTGAAGGCATCAAAATGATACTTCTCATCTGTTATCCAGTCGGGATTCACTCTCCAGAGCATCCATTGGGATGTCATCTCGAAGAAGCCACTTCCTCCCCAGGCTTCGCCCGTTTTGTCTGCCATAATCTGAAGCTGAAAACTGTGTCCCAACTCGTGAGCCAGACAGTTGAGTTTTTGATCTTGAATACGGTTAGGCGTTACCCAGAGCGCTCCGATAAAATCATCGTAAGTTCCGCCGTAAGCTGTTCCTTCCAGCGAATAGTTCACCATCACCATCATCTTGTACTTGTCGCAGATGCTGCCTGGCAGCGAGAACTTCAGGGTATCGCGGAAGAAACGGTAGAATCGTTCAACCTGAGTCTGCAGATTACCCAGATCGAATTTCATCGGCTTACCTTCGAGCGAAGGAGGATTCTGCGGATTGTCTCCGAATGGCTTTTCCCAGAAATACACGATATTCTGGGTCTGCGCACTATGTCGCCAGCACCATCTCTCATCATCCTTGTTGAAATCATAGGGTTTCAGAGAGTCCGGTACGAAGATGAGTTTCTGTGATGCAGAAACAGGATTTACGGGTCTGGTGGCAGGAGCCTCAGATGGGTCCTGCTGTGCCAGGACTGCAGTAGCCCAAGGCAAGGTTGCCGCTGTGAGTATCAGCGATAAGAAGATTCGTTTCATTTCGGTTATGATTTTTGCGTTATTTATTTTTTCGTTATTTATATTTCGCCACAAAAGTACTGATAATCTTGCAAAAACGCTTACAATATCGTCTAAAATGATATAAATATCGTATTTCTTTATTATTTTGATGAAAGGATGCTTTCTTTAGTATTCTTAAAAGGCTAAAACACATAGCTGATATGATGAAAGAAGCCCAATCTATCGCCTTATAGAATTAGATTTATACGATTGCTGCCATATGCCAGCAAGGTTGTCGGCAATTGCCAGCAAAACTGCTGGCAGTTGGCAGCAAGGTTGCCGGCATATGGCAGCAACCACACAAATCAAGATGCTCGAGCCAAATAAACGTGGATGTATGACTGTTTAAGTAATGAGTTATAGGGTATTAAGACAACACACATTACGCTTCGGATATGTACGTATTAAAAGGAGAAACGAGAGTGTTATCAATATAAGTGGAGAAAGAAAAAAGTTCCGTTGCATTCCTCAAAACAACAGTTTTACGTATGCAACGGAACTAACTATTAAACTATGCGAATTTCATCTTGAGAGAGTGTAAACTAAACCCGCATATTTTTTATTTTTATCTTCTATACATTCTTGCTGCAGCAGCTCCATCTACGATGAAATTGAACTTGATGGTAGCGATGATTTCCTTTCCGCCACAGTTGTATACCAACTCCAGTACCTCAGGATAAGTTTCGCCAGCCTTGATAGCTCCAGGCATAAAACCAATTTCCAACTCATTAATGCTATTAAACTTAGTGTAAGTTCTAGCATTTTCCCCCCAATTCTGCAGATTACCCTTAGCATCACACCAGAAACCAGCATAGGTTCCACCACAGTTATCTTCATAAGAATAAGAGCCATCAGCCTGCTTCAAGCGCATAGCAATCTTTCCTTCAGGAACACCATCCTTGCATTCAGAACTCTTCACCAGTTTATCAGCGATTTCATCTGGAGTCAAGCAGAATGCGTAACAGATAGAAGCACTACTGAGATAAGCAAGATTATAGGTTGCATACGCATAACTAGAACTCTCATCACCATGAACACTCACAATAAGATCAGTATTCTGTGGTTTTGCATTTGGATCAATCACCACATCAATTACCTCATTGTAGCTATCCACGTCTGTACCATCCACTGTGATTGTATAAGGCCACTGCTCATCATCGGCCTCCTTGTCATTCCACTCATGGCGATTGTATGTTGTTGGAGCAGCCTGAATTACGAAGTAAAGCTCTGAAGTACCAGCAGGAACCTGATAAGAAGCTGTACCATTAGCACCCTTGTGCATATCTGAATAAACAGGCTTGCCACCTACTATAGCTACATAACCATAGCGATAATCAGAAGTCTTGTTGTCCTGAGCATTGTAAGTCTTAGTTGTACCAACTACCTTACCATCACCATCCAACATTTCACCCTTGTCACCCTTTGGAAGTGCAGAACCAGGCTCCAATGCATCTACCTTTACAGAAACTGCCTTACCAGGAGCATTCTTCAACTTGATAACGTTGAAACCAGTTGTACCTGGACAGCTAGCATAACCTACCTGATACTTTTGGTCAGCTACCTTATAGAGACTTGTAGAATAATCACCCTTTACTGCATCAGGAACCACAACTGGGTTCTTATCATTATTAGCAAACTTCAAATCATAGTAAACCATGTGAGAAGCATAGTAATACATATCAGAATAGAGAGTGTTCTGGTTATTGTTGCAGAACAAGCGCTCATAAGCCTGCAATGGATCCTCAGGATACTGAGACTCACGCCAAATGCGACCGAAAGCATCAATGCCATGTTTTTCTACCCATACATGCTGCAACCAGTAGCTTGCATAACGCATCCACTCATGATTGAAGTGGCGATGATAGTTCTTCTTCCAAACATCAAGATGATAGCCAAACATCTCTTCTGGATAGTCGAGCTGAGCCTGCCATTGAGCACACTGCTCCCAGAATGCACAACCACCAGCACCTTCAGGACCAAAACCATAACGGAATCCATGATGCAAATCCTTGGCAGCACCTTCCATATTTACCTTATCTGCATAAACCTGATACTGGAAAGAGTGTCCAATTTCATGACCAATAGTAGAACCGACAGGCTGGCAAGTGCTAGGATTTACCCAAAGGGCACCAATCTTGTCGTCATAACCAGAACCTGTAGCAAGCCATTCGTCCTGATAAATCAAATAAATCTGCATCTTATAGTTGTCAAGCATTGACTTACCCTGACCAACCTTCGCCATACCCAAAGTTTTGACATTGGTATCATAGAAGTGCTCTGCTTTAGCCAAGAGGTCATCTATATCTACACGCATCTTTGCGTCTACAGACTCAGCATTAGGGTCGTCACCAAATTCAGGACTCCAGAAGACGAAGAAATGCTCACTCTGCTTCATACGATGCCAAGAATAATAGGAGTCTTGACGAAGCATAAAGTCTGCTCCCTTTTCAAAATGAGGATTAGTTGACTCTGGACAAAGATACTTATCGAAATCCTTAATTTCTGCAGTATTGAGCACTACTACCTTATAGTTTTGTGCGATAGTAATGGTTTTTGTATTCCCCTTTTCTGTAGTAATGGTAAGCGTAACTTGACGAGAGTTTTTCAAGTCCTCATTAGCATCAAGCTTTACTTTTACAGACAATTTATCCCCAGCCTCACCACTTTCTGGAGAAACAGAAGCCCAAGATGGAGCCTCATCACCAGACTTCAAAGATGCAGTCCAACTTTAGTCACAACTGAAAGGAATATCTATCTCTTGAGCGTCAGCTTCCAAGTTGTAGTCGGAATTACCAAACGCCACCTGTCCTTTATATCTTGGATCATAGTCTGCCACTGTCTTAGACATATCATCGTCTGCACAACTTACTACAAAAGGCATTGTACCAGCAAGCATCAAGACGGTAGTCAATAGCTGCAAATGCTTTTTCAGATTTAGTTTCATATTCTTTCTTTTTAGGTTAAGAAGGATGTGCCGCCTATGTAAACAAATACGGCACATCCTAACATTTTTGGTTATACTTAGATTATTCGAATGTCAACGTGAAGTTGATAGTCAAAGTTTTACCAGTATCCTTCACCGGCTTGATAACAAGAGTAGGAGTAAGCACTGTTCCAGAAACTGGAGTTTCATTAGAGAGACGACCAATATTGAATCCGCCACCATCTTCCATTAATGTTGCATTACCATTATCATCGTAGTCGTAGTTATTCGGTTCAATAAACATTGCAAAACCATCCTTACCCCAATTTACGATATCAAATGTTTCTGTCAACCAGTAACCTGCACCATTAGCAGTATACTTACCAGGTCCACCATAGAGATTACCCTTAGCATCCATCATATATACATTATATACAGGGTTTTCTGTGTCGAGTCCCTTCGCCAGTTCTTTCAAATCTTTAATACCGAAAGCAAAGTCTATATTCTTTGCAATCTCACTAAACTTAAAGAATGTTGAAGCATAACCACCCTTTGGTACAGTCAGTTCCACGTCACAAACACTAGCATCTGTTACAGTCACTAGAGCCTGGCAACGGAAGTTTACCGGATAGGCAGAATTATCTGTCTTTACAAAACCAAATGTCACCGGAATAATACCAGTTGTTGCATTTTGAGTCAAAGTAATCTTCACCTCTTTGCTTGATGGCAAGAATTCCATCGTCGCAGCTGCATCTTCAGAAGAAGCTACAGTACCAGCAGAGGTCAAATACCACTTATTATCACCTGCATTTGCTGCTGTTTTTTCCCAAACTCTACGAGCAGGATTTACAGGCAAGAATCTTACAGTGCCATTACCTAGACCAGCTATTGCCTCGTCAAGAGACATGCCTAATTGCTCTTGAACTTTATCTGAATAAACAGATAAGTCTACTATTTTCACTTCTGTTCCAGCCTCAGCCTGTTTCATTTTCATGGAAGCAGTAACCATATTGGCATCAGAACCTTTTACTGGTGGGTTCTCTGTCTCACCATACACATGAGGCTTGCTGGCATCTTCATAATCATCGCTACAAGAAGTCATTGTCCCGAAGACTGCACAAGCCATCATGGCTATAAAAAATATCTTTTTCATACTAATTCTTCTTTAATATTGATTATAACATATTACTTCGCCCCATCATAACCTGGATTCTGATGCAATTTAGGATTAGCCTGCAAATTGTCCTTCAAGATAGGGAAAATGTCCAGATGATGGTCGGATGCATTTGTATTAGCACTCTTACCAAACCAAGACTTACCATTGAAAACATTGCAGCCATTATCCATCTTGAAACGAATCAAATCCTGACGACGATGATGTTCATAAACGAATTCCCATGCCAGATCATCAAGAAGTCCACCCAGTTGGATATCAGCTCCACCCTCATGAGTCTCGGTATTGACAATATTGGTCAACACACCATCTTTGATTTCACCTTGTGTCTCACGCAATCCATAGTCATAAACACTAGCGCCCTTCAATTGCTCTACAGTACGAGTAGCCTTCTCAGGATTATTCTTGAATGCACGCTGGCGAATCTTTGTCACAATATCAGCAGCCACCTGCTCTGACTCACCCTTATAACCACCGAGACGAAGCAAGCACTCTGCCTTGATGAAATAAGCATCAGTCAAACGGAAGAAAGGTACAGCATCATTACTTACACCAACATCTCCCTCAACAATTTCATACTTTTTCAAACGTGCACCTTGCATACCGGCTGCACCTGGCTTTTCAATTGCGTAAACATCAATGGTATAATCCAGAGGCTTATCATTGATATAGATCTGCTCACCTGTAGTTTTATTCTTCTGAGGCCCCCAAATCCAACAATCTGTCTTACGAGTATCATCAGGATCATAACTATTAATGAACTGAGGAATACCTGCACTACCATTCCAGCCATCAAAGGTAACATTAAAGATTGCACCGCTACCAGAGATATTCCACTTACAATAGTAATTAGTACCCATACCAGCATTGGTCTTGTCATATACCAAGCCAAGAATAGTTTCCTTGCTACGATTGTTAGCAGAGAAAGGTTCCAGATAGGTAGAAGCCAACTCATACTTACCACTATTAATGATTTCATTCACCTCATCACAAGCCTTCTCATAAAAAGTCTTATCTTCTGCCTGTGTTGGGAACCAAGCGTTATGATTCAGGTACATCTTGGCAAGAATCATACAAGCTCCATAATAGTTGATTTGTCCAAACTCAACGTCCTTTGTAAGATAAGGTTTTGCCTCATTCAACTCATTGACAATCCAGTCAAAAGTCTTAGCAGGATCTTCCTGCTCTGGCATATATCCACTAGGCACATTCAAGGTTGTTTCCAATGGAATATTACGGAACAAATCAAACAAAACATAGTAGAACAATGCACGATAGGTGCGAAGCTCTGCCTTGGCAGTTTCATTACTTGCAATTCCTTCATTGTCCAACAAAGAGTTACAGGTAGTGATTCCCTGATAGCAAGAATACCATGGACGATACAAGTGATTGATAGTGCTATGGAACTCATGCTTATGTAGAGAAACATACTGTGCGCCCCAACCAGAAGTTTCATAACGGAATGGAGTCATAATCAAGTCACCACACTCCTCGCTGATGTCCTGATAACCTTCCCAACCATTATACATATCACGCAAACGGTCGTAAATAGGACCATACATTGCCTGAATGTCCTTGTTTGTTAAGGTGTAACTTCCGTCGCCAGGAAGCTGGCTATATACAGTCTCTGACAAATCGGTACATCCCGTAAAAGTTGCTGCACCTACGGCCAACATGGCTGCATAGAGACTTTTCTTCAATATATTATTTTTCATAATTATAATCTTTTATTAGAATGTAACATTTAAACCGATGGTGAATGAACGAACAGTAGGATACTTATCACGATCGTCAACACCTGCTGTCCAGAAGTTATCACTACCCAACTCAGGATCTGTTCCCTTGTACTTTGTTATAGTGAATACATTGTAAACACTACCATAGAGACGCGCATTCTGAATGTAAGTCTTCTTCTTTGGAGTATAGGTATAACCCAATGTCAAGGAACTCAACTTGAAATAGTCACCTTGCTCGATATAATAGCTTGTTACAACCTGAGATTGTGCACCAGACAATGGACGATTACCACCTATAGCATCTGCCGCAGACTTCAACTTATTGTAAGCATGTGCATTGTTCTCATAGAACACACGCTGCTGGTTGATAATCTTGTAACCAAACTGACCATTGCACTGCAAAGACAAATCAAAGTCCTTATAGTTGATGGTATTGTTCCAACCCAAGGTGAACTTTGGAATACCACTACCCATGTACTCATACCAGTTATCATAGTCGTTACGCATTTCCTGATAGAACTCTGCACACTGACCAGTTTTAGGGTTCTCTATCAAGAACAAGCCTTGGTCTGACACACCAACAGCCTTCAAGCTCCAGATTTGTCCCAAAGACTCACCTACAGCAACTCGATGCGTATATTGGGTAACAGGATCACCTACACCCTGCAACCACTGGGTATTGTCGGTCTGATAGAGATCATTAGACAAACTCACCAACTTATTGCTATTGTGCTGTAAAGTTGCCTGAGTTTCCCATCTCCAATCCTTTGTCTGAACAGGAACACCCTTTATCATCAACTCGAAACCTGTATTACGCATCTCACCTACATTAGCTGTAGTTGTGGTATACAAGTTTGGTGGAGAAGGAACTGTATAGTCATAAAGCATATCTGAAGTTTTCTTGTTATAATAGTCGAAACTACCAGACAAACGATCGTTAAATACGCTCCAATCAATACCGACATTAAACTCACGAGCAGTTTCCCACTTCAAGTCAGGGTTTGGATTAGATGCAGCCTTCAGACCTTTATTCCATTTACCGTTTCTATAATAGTTACCGCCATTATAGCTATATCTAAGTAATGACAGATAAGAAGATCCAGGTATCACACCAGTAATACCCCAGCCTGCACGAAGTTTTAAATTATTCAACCATGACTTTGTTGACTTCATAAAAGATTCGTTCATGATATTCCATCCAAGTGATACTGAAGGGAAAGCACCCCACTTGTGGTTATCACCAAACTTAGAAGAACCTTCATAACGCAAACTAGCAAGTATATTATAGCGATCAGCATAGCCATAACTTACACGACCAAAGAAACCAATCAACTTGCTAGAGTTCTTACTAGAAGACATTGAAGCTTGTCCATCTGTCAATTTAGAGCCTAACCCCATATTATAATATGAGAAATAGTCTGTTGGGAAATTTCCATTCCACATACTAGCATCATCATAAACATCTTCTGAGTAGCTATAACCAGCCAGAGCATCCAATCGATGAACATTATTGAAGTTCTTCATAAATTTAGAAGTCAATTCCAGATAAGTTGCCTCGCTGGTATAACCTGACTGTGAGGCAGATCCAGAGTAAGAACCCTTCTGATTCACACCTTGAAGAGAATGATTACTAGTATAATAATTTCCACCACGGTTAATGGTCTGATCTTTTGAAAGCATCAAATTCGTCTGCCATCCTTTTATTGGTTCAAAAGTCAAATTACCTGTCATCTTTACAGTCTGGCTCTTATTCTTACCACTTTGTTCATTCTGCAAAGAAACAGGATTCCAGTACTGCAACAAACTACCTTCATTATAAGAACCATCTTCATTCCAGATTGGAGATGTAGGGTTACGAATCACAGCCTGACGATATATAGTAGTTGCGTCATTAACATCATATTGATATTGGTCAGCATTCACCTTGATGTTCAATTTCAACATATCATTGAGCATCCAGTGACTCATATCAAAAGCTACACTCATTGACTCATTACCCGTCTTCTTCATTACACCCTCTGCCTTACGGTAGGTGAAGTTGCCGAAATAAGAAGTCTTGGCATTACCACCACTCAAAGATATACTGTGATTTTGAGTAACACCTACACGACTGATTGCATCGAGCCAATCAGTATCATAGCCTTCATCGTTAAAAGTAGTTTTACCGGCACGAATATCTGAAGAAGTCATAAAATCTGCCTTCTTTGCCCAAGTTGAGAAAGAAACATAACCATTATATGTCACTTCCGTACGCTGCTCACGCTGACCGGTTTTTGTTGTGATAATAATCACACCACCAGCACCACGGGTACCATAAATAGCTGCAGCAGAAGCATCCTTCAACACGTCGATAGATGCAATATTCTCAGGTGGTACCGATGATAAAGAACCAGGAACACCATCAACCAAAACCAAAGGTTGAGCATTACCTGATACAGTTGCTATACCACGAAGACTAATCTGAGTTGTTGCACCAGGGTCACCAGAAGGTCGTGTAATTGTCAAACCAGCCACCTTACCTTTAATAAGATCACCAGCATCATTGAAGTTACCCTTAGTAAAGTCCTCAGCCTTTACACTGACAACAGCAGAAGTTACATCAGCTTTCTTCTGAGTACCATAACCGATAACAACCACTTCGTTCAAAGACTTTAAGTCTTCTTCCAAAATGATATTACCACCTTTGGTTTCCTGACTAATATATCCGATATAGGAGATTGTCAAGGTAGCGCCTCGCTTTACCTTCAAGGTATAGTTGCCATCAATATCGGTAACAGTACCATTCTTGGCGTTGCCTTTTTCAATAACACTCGCACCAATGATGGCTTCACCATTGGCATCCTTTACTACACCCTTTACGGTAACTTCGTTCTGCTGAACATTTTCTACCTTTGGGCTTGATGAGGTCTCACTTGCAGCTAGAGTAGGTAATGCCCCCCCACATGCAAGGACCAAACACGCGATGGCTTTTACATAAGCTTGACTATGTACAAAGCCTGAAATGTTTTGTGTCTGTCTCATTTCTATTGTTTGTTAGGTTGATAATTGTTTTTTAAAAATTTCGATTGCAAAGTAACACAATATTTTGTATATTATGCTACATTATCGTCTAAAAAAGTGAAAATATCGTCCAAACCTGGCGATTTAGACGATATTTTCGTCTTTTAAGCCGATTTTGTTACACTTAAATGTTGTCTATTCTAAATGATGTCTTTGTTGTCTTTAATGTTTTATTGTTTTGTTGTTTCTATGTCTTTATTGTTTCATCGCCTTCTTCAGTTTTCCCACAGCGGCATGAATCATGTCGTGAGTTCCACTTCCGTCGGTTACGTATTTCTGAACCATTCTGCCATAACTGATGGCTTCCTTGAGTTCCTCGCTGGTGTTGTCATCAGGCCAGCCGGCACGGCGAAGCAGACCGGAAAGTTCTCGGAGGTCTTCCATCTCTGCAAGATTGCCAGGGCGCATCGTGTTGATGGCACGGTTCAAGATGGCAGTAGTACCTTCCAGTTCATCCTGGGTTACCTTCTTCTTGCCCTTTGCCACCAGCTCCTGTGCCAGAGCCATCACCTTCTGCATGCGCTCATAGCCGAATGGTGCCCATGGAGCATACTCCGGAACCTTCTGAGAGAGGGCATTCCACTTCTCCTGGTCTGCCTTACGCTCTGCAGCAAGATTCAGGAGAGAATTCAGTTCGGTGAAATCTATCTTCACCTTCTTGCTCTTCTTGCTCTTGGCATCGGTCAGGTTGATGCGGTAGTAGTGGGTACTGTTGGCGTTGCGGTAATAATCGGGCTGGAATTCCTTGCCACCCAACTTCAGGGTAAGGAGATTGGCTCCTGCACCTGTTGTCACGCCGTTCGATTCGCCCACGGTAATATTACTCAATCGGGAGTCGATGTTCAGCGTAGCCTGATTCCAGGTCTGTGCGCCTGTACCCGCCATCACCAATGGTCCGTACATCAGGGTTCCTACCCAGGATGTCTTCAGCGGAGTACCGTCCAGACTTGCCACATCGCTCGAAAGCTTGTCGGCACCATATTCGATATGCTTGCTGAATGGCATGTCGATTTCTACGACATCTCCCACCTTCCAGTGCTTCTGCTCCAGTTCTACATAGGTGCTAGGCTGATAGCTCTTTGCCACTTCCTTGCCGTTCACCTTGATGGAGAAACCTTGCGTAGCCCAGTATGGTACACGGAGTTTCAGGGTGAAATCGCCCTCGCCTTCCGTAATCTTGATGGCTGAATGCTGTGCCGGCCACAGGCAATCCTGCTTGATGGTCACGCCCTTCTCCTTCCAGTGGAGGGTGGTTGGCATATAGAGACCTACCCAGAGGGTATGATCGTTGGCAAAATATGCCGACTGCTGGTACTTGGTATGGTTTTCAGAACCTGTACCGCCGCAGCAGGTACTCTGAGGAGTCTCGTTGCCGAACGGCTTGGTGGCATTCAGACCTACTGCATACTGATAGCAGGTCTGATACTGGTCCGGATTGAGGGAACCGATAATCTGATTGTACAGCGTGCGCTCGATATAGTCGAGATACTGCGCATTATCAGGGTTATAACAGTTCAGATCCTTGCTCAACTTGACGAGATTATATGCGCAGCAGGTTTCATTGATATCCGGATAAGTCTCCGATTCGCCTTCCTGCAGTCCATTGGTTGCCATACTCAGAATCTGGGTATATGGCTGGCGGAACATCTCTCCATTTCCTACACCACCCATCGCATACATGTATCTGCCCTGCACCAGTCTCCAGAAGTTCTCAGCCAGATTGTAATAGTATGGCTTCTGATTGCTCTTGTAGCTGCGCAGCGCTCCGATAATCATCGGAATATGCTGGTTGGCATGGCGGGTGCGGATGTCATCGATGTTCTTGCTCAGGGGATCATAGAACTTAGGCGCATCGAAACAGTTGGCTGCCTCGAGGAGCTTTGCCTTTTCATCCGGATTGGAAACCATTTCAGAAAGACGGGCGAGCGATTCACTCATACCTCCCACCTCACCGGCGATGTACATGTCCCACATCTCGTAGCGGTTACCCGGCTTGGCTCTGCGCTCGTCCTGGGTGCCGTCCTGCTTTACGTAAGTGCGGTAGTGCATGCGGTTCCATACCCAGAGTCCCATATCCTTGGCGATGAGGAGAGCCTTGTCGCAGATTTCCTTATCATCAAAGTAGGTAGTGATGTCTATCAGACCGGCAAGCTGCTTGTGTACGCTATAATAAGGTGCCCAAACCCAATCGGAGTTGTTGTAAGCCCGATACATTTCAATCAGAGCACAATGCTGAGCCGGAATGGCGTTGATATAGCCGTAGCCATAAAGTTCAGGGTGCTTCTTATACTCATCAAAAGCAGCCCAGGTGCCCTTCATCTCTCTGAGTTCTGCCTCAGGAGCGAAATCACGAGCCTCCCAGTTGCGCTTCAGTTCCTTATTATATACGAAGGTCTTCTCCTGACACTCTCGCAACTCATTCACCATTCGGGTGATGTTCTTGCGGAGGATTGCCTTCTGTTCAGGATTAGTTGCCACGGCGTATGCCTGTGCGATTGCCGACATATAGTGACCAGATCCATGACCCTTGAGCTTGGTATCCGGCGAATCCCAGCCATCGCTCTTGGTATAACCCTCGGTACTGAGTCCGTAGGTATCGCGATAGTTGTAGAGCTGCTGGGTAACATCCCAGGAACAGATCTCACGGAGTGCCTCATCGCGGTTGTGGGTGAGTCGGTTGTCACCATCTATGCTCACATCAGCGAGTGAGAAGGTATGAGCCACTTCCTTTTCTGGAGTCTGATAGCCTTCAGCCACCACCTTGATTTGTGCCTTGACAGGATAACCATTGTCGGTAGTCTCATCACCAATCACAAAACCACCTATCTCATATTGGCTCCCGGCAGGATGTTTCTGCGCATCAGCCTCAGCCTGCTCATCAGCAAGCGGAGCGTTAGCCCAGCGTACCTGTCGATACTCTGAATAACCATCAGAATAGGTTACCCATACGAGATTAGGAAGTCGGGGAGCTGTGCCCACCGGACAATCCACTGTTACCGCAGACACCTTGGAGATAGTGCGATAAACAGTGGCTGCTGTTGCCATGGATGGCAAACTGGCTACACCTATCAATAATGTAAACTGCTTTAAATCCATATCTTCTAGGTTTATTATTGTTTCGTTTATTTTTCTGGCTGCAAAATAACAGAAAAAATCAACGAAGTCCTAAAATTATCGTACATAAAGATGCAACTATCGTCTAACAGGGGGCTTTTGATACGATATTTTCATCATTTTGGACTTTCTTTGCATTACATAAACAATTCTATTCGTAAATTTGCAGCAGAAATAAAAACTTGTGGTAATCCGGTAATACAGGCATTGCCACCAAGCGAACAACAAAACGGACAAAACAACAATAAACCTAGAAAGTTATGGTTAAGAAACTCTTTTTCATCGCCACCTTATTATATATAGGGGCAACAGTATCGGCAGAGAACTATCTGATAACATCACCAGATGGTAAAATCGTTGCAGAACTCAACACCAACAAGTATCTCTCTCTTCAATTTAAATACAATGGCTCCATTCTTTTACAGGAGTCTTCAATAGGTGTAACGCTGAACGATGGAACGGACATGGGTAAGAATCCGAAAGTAGCAAGCCACAAGCTTAGCAACCATAAGGAAACCATCCATGCGCCATTCTATCGTCAGCAAAACTTTGAAACAGCTTATCAGGAACTGAATCTGAAACTGAAGAATGGTTTCGGCATCATCCTGAGAGCTTACGATGAGGGAGTGGCTTACCGGTTCTATACCCAGCGAAAAGGCAAGACCATCATCCTGAATGAAACCGCCGCCTACCAGTTTGGCAAGGACAAGAAAGCATGGTTGCCATACACTACGACTCCAGAAAAGCCTTTTGCCATGGCTTTCCAGAATATCTATCACGAAACACGGCTCGATACCGCTAAGCAGGATTTGGCTTTTCTCCCGGCAACCATAGATTGCGGAAAGGCGAAAGTCACTATCCTGGAGAGCGACCTGGAGAAGTATCCGGGCATGTGGCTGAAGGCTAACAGCAGCGAACAAGATAAAGAGAAGGGAATCCTGAGAGCCGCCTTTGCTCCCTACCCTAAGGAGATGGCTTACTACCCTTGGCGACACATGAGCCACGTAAAGAGCACCTGCGATTACATCGCAACCAGCACCGGCAAACGCAATTATCCTTGGCGCATCTTCGCCATCACAGAGCACGATACCCAGATGCCAACCAGCAATCTGGTGTACGCCCTGGCTGCTCCCAACAAAATAGGCGATACTTCCTGGATCAAACCGGGCAAGGTGGCCTGGGACTGGTGGAACGACTGGAATCTGAAAGGTGTGGATTTCAAGGCAGGCATCAACTTCGATACTTACAAATATTACATAGATTTTGCTCATAATCACGGCTTGGAATACATCATCCTTGATGAAGGATGGTACAACTCGAAAGAGGGAAGCATTCTGAAACCAATAGACGATATCCAGTTGCCTAAGCTCATAGAATATGGTAAGAGCAAGGGCGTGGATATCGTGCTTTGGGCAGTATTCAACGTGATGGACGAGAACCTGGAAACCATCTGCAAGACCTATGCTGATATGGGCATCAAGGGATTCAAGGTGGATTTCATGGACCGCGACGACCAGACTGCCATCGAAATGGTGGAACGCCTGGCTGCCTGCACAGCCAAGCATCATCTCATCCTCGACCTGCACGGCATCTACAAGCCACACGGTTTGAACCGCACCTACCCCAACATCCTCAACTACGAGAGTGTTTTTGGTATGGAAGAGTGCCGCTGGACGGAAGCCAAGAATGATATGCCGCTCTATGATGTCACCTTCCCATACATCAGAATGATGGCAGGACAGGTGGATTTCACACCGGGAGCGATGAGAAACGGAACCCGAGACAACTGGAAGGCTATCTACACAAAACCGATTTCGATGGGAACCCGATGCCACCAGGCTGCCTGCTACATCGTACAGGACAGTCCGTTTACGATGCTCGCCGACACCCCTACCAACTATGAGGCTGATGAGCCATACACCCGATACATTGCTTCATTGCCTGTAGTCTTCGACAAGACCATCGTGCCACAGGGCGAAATCGGAAAGTATATCGTTACCGCCAGAAAGAAGGGCAACGACTGGTATGTTGGCGGTCAGAGCAACTGGGATGAGCGCACGATCACCCTGAAGTTTGATTTCCTCGCGGATGGAGATTACGAAGCAATCGTATTGAAGGATGGCATCAATGCCAACCACGATGCCGAGGATTACAAGATAGAGAAATACGATATCCATCAGAAATCGGAAATGAAGATTCATCTTGCTTCGGGCGGTGGATTCGTCATCAAGGTTATCAAGAAATAAAAAAGCATTTAGAAAAAAAGAAGTTGATATGGTTAATAAGAATATAATTGTAACACTATTCGTAACAGCAGCTGCGGCAGTACCTCAAACAGGGGCTGCCCAGAAAGCTGCTTACAACACTCCGGGAGCCGGCAACCCTATCCTACCTGGTTATTTTGCCGACCCAACCATCAAGAAGTTTGGTGACACCTATTATATATATGCTACTACCGATGGTAGCGGAGCCGGTTTCGGACCGGCACAGCTCTGGTGCAGCAAGGATTTCAAGAACTGGACCCTGATGCCGATGAACTGGCCGGACAGCCACTGGATCTGGGCACCGGATGTAATGCAGAACGAAGCCGACGGCAAGTATTACTATCTCTACTGCCAGCCTTGCAAGCTCCATCTGGGTGTGGGCGATACACCTCGCGGTCCTTGGAAGAACGTGCTGGGCGAGAGCGAAGCCGTACTGGTGGAAGACAGATTCGTGAAGAATGCCATCACCCTGGATGGTCAGACCTTCCGAGATGATGACGGTTCGGTCTATATGTATTGGGGAACCTGGGGCATCTACAAGGGCTTCGGTTGCGGAGCAGGTAAGCTGAATCCTGATATGAAGTCGTTCAGCGAAACCAAGCTCATCCCGAATACCGAGGTTACTCACTTCTTCGAGGCTCCTTTCGTCTTCAAGCGCAACGGCATCTACTACTTCCTCTACTCCTGCGAGCATTGCGAGGATGCCAGCTACCGTGTGGATTACGCCACAGCCAAGAGTCCGCTCGGTCCTTACACCTACCACGGAACTATCCTCAAGACCAATGCCGATGGAACCGTTCATGGTCCGGGACACAACAGCGTGCTGCAGGAAGGCGACAACTACTACATCGTATATCATCGCCATGACAATCCGCATTCCAACCGTGGATTCCATCGTCAGGTGGCAATCGACAAACTCGAATTCAATGCAGACGGTACCATCAAGGAGGTCATTCCAACCCACGAAGGTCTCGATCTGAAACCGGAGATGAAGGTAGCAAAGAACCTCGCATTCGGCGCCAAGGTTACAGTTTCCTCTTACTACGACAACGATTTCCGTCCGGAATATGCGGTTGATGACAACAACGGCACACTCTGGCGCCCTCGCACCACCGGACCAGCCTGGATCCAGCTCGACCTGGGCAAGAAGCAGAGCATCAAGAGCATCTGGACTCAGTTTGAATACGGAACACAGTTCTATCAGTATCTCATCGAGACTTCGAATGACGGCAAGCACTGGCAGACCTTCTCCGACAAGCGACAGAACCGTCTGGCTGGTTCGCCGATGGTAGATTTCGGAAATGCCAAGGCACAGTACATCCGCCTCACCTATACCGGCGGACAGAAGAATGGTTTCGGTGGCGCCATCTGGAACATCAAGGTTTACGGTTCCGTAGAAGATTCTGCCCCACAGCAGTGGCTCGGTCTGACAGCAGCCGATTTCGATGGTACAACCTGGCATAACAACGAGGGAATGCTTGCCGGCAAGTTCTCGCTCCTTCAGGGCACCGCCCTCAGAGAGCGCATGGCTGGCAAAGATGCCATCACCCTGCAACCGGGCACCCAGCTGGTGATGACTCATCCACAGCTCGGCAAGACACGCAAGCATACCCTCACCGCCCAAGCTTTCGACAACGGAAGCTGGCATCAGATAGATGAAAACGATCCTCGTCTGAATCTTTCTGAAGGAAAACTGGAAATTCTTGCAGGCGAAAAACAATTTACCCTCACCAATCTCCGTTATTATAACTGGGAACAGGAGGCGGCAGAAAAGGCTTTCGATGCCCAGAGCAGCATCGTGCGTGAGGCAGTAGCCGACAAGAACTGTCAGGGACTGGTGGTAGATATCAGCGCTGACTACTACAACGAGGGCGATACCGTGCCTTACATCAAGAACGGCAGTCCGCTGGATGTTCACCTCAAGGGCGAGTTCGAGACGCAGCACGATACAGCAGCCATCATCAAGACCATAGAGGGCAAGAAGGCATTCGCCTTTACCGGCAAGGAGAGTTACAGAAGCAACTTCATGCTCCCAGCCACTATCCGCGACAACGCTCCATATACCATCGAGGCATGGATTCTGAATCCGGAGATTGCCGAGAATGAATGCGTAGCCGATTTCACCTCTTCTCACGATGAACTGGAAAAGCTGATGCTGGTAAACGGCACCGAACCACGCTGCGGTGTGATGAACCACTACGGATGGTATGAGGATGCCGGCTACAAGGAGATGAAGACCCTGGAAGGCAAGTGGCAGCACGTATATGTCTGCTTCGACGGCAGAATCGAGAGCATCTACATCAACGACAAGCTTATCAGCCAGAAGGATATCCAGCTCCTCGTCAAGCCATCGCAGTTTATGCTTCTGGGCAAAAATGCCGAAGAGGCATGGCCTTTCTCAGGCTATCTGCACTCATTGAAACTCTGGGATGAATACATTCCTTACAAAAGACAAACAAAATAAACTAGCAATACATGAAGAAGATTTTAGTAACATCAGCCTTGGCAGCATTGGCATTGATGCCTGCCTCGGCACAGAAAGTGAACAAGAGTTCGGGTGGTTATCCTATTACACCGGTGCCTTTCACATCAGTAAAGGTTTGGAACAATACGTTCTGGGGACAGCGTATCGAAACCTCTCGCAAAGTAACCATCCCGCTGGCTTTCAGCAAATGCGAATCAGAGGGAAGATACAAGAACTTTGAGCGTGCCGCTCATCCAAGCGACACCTATGATGTAGGCAAACTGATGCCCTACAGTTTCGACGACACCGACCCATACAAGACCATCGAGGGTGCCAGCTACGTACTCCAGACCTACCCAGATAAGAAACTCAAGGCGTATATCGACAGTGTGCTCGACATCATCGCTCCGGCTCAGGAGGCTGACGGTTACCTCTATACCGCCCGTACACAGAATCCGAAGCATCCTCATTTCTGGGCTGGCGACAAGCGCTGGAGCAAGGAAGAGGATCTAAGCCACGAGCTCTACAACCTCGGTCACATGGTAGAAGGTGCCGTGGCTCACTGGCAGGCTACTGGTAGCCGCAAGTTCCTCGACATCGCTATCCGCTATGCCGACTGCGTGGTTCGCGAGGTTGGTCCTAACCCAGGACAGGCTTGCGTGGTACCGGGACATCAGATTGCCGAAATGGCACTCTGCAAGCTCTATCTCGCTACAGGCAACAAGAAATATCTCGAAGAGGCTAAGTTCTTCCTCGACTATCGTGGCAAGACATCTATCAAACAGGAATATTCTCAGAGCCACAAACCGGTTTTGGAGCAGGACGAGGCTGTAGGTCATGCCGTTCGTGCCACCTATATGTATGCTGGTATGGCAGATGTAGCTGCCCTCACCGGAGATACTGCCTATATCCACGCCATCGACCGCATCTGGGACAACATCGTGAGCAAGAAGCTCTACATCACCGGAGGAATCGGAGCCACCAACAACGGCGAGGCTTTCGGCAAGAACTACGAGCTGCCTAATATGAGTGCCTACTGCGAAACCTGCGCAGCTATCGGCAATGTTTATGTCAACTACCGTCTCTTCCTTCTCCATGGCGAGAGCAAATATTACGATGTATTGGAGCGTACCCTCTACAATGGTCTCATCAGTGGTGTGAGCATGGACGGCGGCGGCTTCTTCTACCCTAACCCATTGGAGAGCATGGGGCAGCATCAGCGCCAGGCTTGGTTCGGCTGTGCCTGCTGCCCTAGCAACATCTGCCGTTTCCTGCCATCCCTCCCAGGCTATGTATATGCCGTAAAGGATAAGAATGTATATGTCAACCTCTTCCTCAGCAACTCTTCTTCTCTGAAAGTGGCTGGCAAGAAGGTGGCTTTGAGTCAGGATACACAGTACCCTTGGAACGGCGACATCGCCATCAAGGTAGATGACAACAAGGCAGGTCAGTTCGGTATGAAGATCCGCATCCCGGGCTGGGTAAAGGGTCAGCCAGTACCATCAGACCTTTACTACTACAGCGACGGCAAGCGACTGGGCTATACCATTACCGTAAACGGCAAGAAGGTAGAGGCTAAGGTAACAGAGGATGGCTATTATACCATCAACCGCAAGTGGAAGAAGGGCGATGTGGTTCGCGTTCACTTCGATATGGAGGCACGCACCGTACGTGCCAACAACAAGGTAGAGGCCGACCGTGGCTGCATCAGCATCGAGCGTGGTCCTATTGTATATTGCGCAGAGTGGCCAGACAACAAGGGCTTCGACATCATGAGCATCCTGGAGAACCGCGAACCTCAGTTCGCTGAGGGCAAGCTCTCGTACGATGGTTTCATCGACCCTAAATATAAGAATGTACTGACACTCTACAAGGGTCAGAACATGGAGACCTTGACTGAGAACGTGCAGACCCTCGCCTACGACAAGAGCGGCAAGCTGAGCACCAAGGACCAGACCCTGACTCTCATCCCATACTTCGCCTGGGCTCATCGTGGCAACGGCAATATGAAGGTATGGTTACCACAGGATGTCAAGGCAGCAAAGCCATCAGCTCCTGCAACTCTCGCAGCTCAGGCTAAGGTAGAATTCTCTTCTCCAGTGCCTGCCAAGAGCAGCATTACCGACGGACTGGTTCCAGCAGATGAGAACGACCGTTCTGTCCCATACATCCACTGGTGGCCTAAGAAGAACACCACAGAGTGGATTACCTACACCTTCCCTGAGAGCAAGGAGATCAAGACCAGCACCGTATATTGGTACGACGACCAGCCATGGGGCGGTTGCAAGGTGCCAGACAGCTGGAAGCTCTACTATCAGGACGAGGCAGGCAACTGGAAGGAAGTTCCAGGAGCCGATGCTTATCCATGCAAGCGAGGTGTAGCCTGCATCGTGAATTTCGACCCAGTGAAGACCAAGGCTGTGAAGCTCGAACTGAAGCAGCCAGAAACTCTGTCCTGCGGTTTGTTTGAGTGGAGCGTGAAGTAACAAGATTTATTTTTAAATATTTTTCTTCCAAGAATTGCCATATTGCCATATCAGCCAGCAATCTCTCTGCTTACAAAGCTGTTATGGCTATGGCAATTCTTTATTTTTAGGGGTTATCTGCCATATATTGCCATGAACAATCTTTATTCATAACTTCGCCATCGATGCGGAAGAAATTACGTCCCGACGTAGCATCTGATACATCGCGACGTAACAACAACTGCGTCCCGACGTAGCATCTGATACGTCGCGACGAAAATGAGGGTACTAATTCTCACAGTAAGCGGCTCCGCGTTTATACCTTGCATAATTCCAAAAAAGCAGTAACAGCTGA